>OGZA01000045.1_pt1 | contig 89669 bp, 69 predicted proteins | sample 1576591 | NCBI WGS metagenome assembly OGZA01 (sample SAMEA3541565, study PRJEB24748) | human gut metagenome | biome: human gut; feature: human-associated habitat; material: faeces | place: China | collected 2012
GTCATCGGGCATTATCTGAACATAAAACACTATCAATAAGTTGGAGTCATTACCAGCGACTCGGTAGCAAAAAGGCTTGGAGGAGGGGCTGCAGTAGATGTTGATGACGGTACTGTTACAGCACCAACCTACAATTTAAAAAATGGTAGCAAAAATAACGTAGGGGCTGCGCTCGCTGCACTTGATGAAAACACCCTGCAATGGGACCAAACCAAAGGCAAATACAGCGCTGCTCATGGTACTAGTAGCCCAACTGCCAGCGTAATCACCGATGTTGCGGATGGCACGATTTCAGCCTCCAGTAAGGATGCGGTTAACGGTTCCCAACTGAAAGCTACCAATGACGATGTCGAAGCCAACACCGCCAATATCGCTACTAATACAAGCAACATTGCCACGAATACAGCAAGTATTGCCACCAATACCACCAATATCACCAACCTGACGGATTCCGTTGGTGACCTTCAGGCTGATGCCCTGCTCTGGAACGAAACTAAAAAGGCATTCAGTGCAGCTCACGGCCAGGATACCACCAGCAAAATCACCAACGTTAAAGATGCCGACCTGACGGCTGACAGCACTGATGCTGTTAACGGCTCTCAGCTGAAAACCACCAACGATGCTGTGGCGACGAATACCACCAATATCGCCAATAACACTTCCAATATTGCCACTAACACCACCAACATCTCTAACCTGACTGAGACGGTGACTAATCTTGGTGAGGATGCGCTGAAATGGGATAAGGACAATGGTGTCTTCACTGCAGCTCATGGCAACAATACCGCCAGCAAAATCACCAATATCCTGGACGGCACAGTCACTGCAACCAGTTCCGATGCCATTAACGGTAGCCAGCTTTATGACTTAAGCAGCAATATCGCCACCTACTTCGGCGGCAATGCTTCTGTGAATACTGACGGTGTGTTTACCGGTCCAACCTACAAAATCGGTGAAACAAATTATTATAACGTCGGCGATGCACTGGCTGCGATTAACTCCTCATTTAGCACGTCTCTCGGCGATGCTCTGCTTTGGGATGCCACCGCAGGTAAATTCAGTGCCAAACACGGTACTAATGGTGACGCAAGCGTGATCACTGATGTCGCAGATGGTGAAATTTCAGACTCCAGTTCTGACGCAGTAAACGGCTCACAACTCCACGGCGTGAGCAGTTATGTTGTTGATGCGCTGGGGGGTGGTGCCGAAGTCAATGCAGACGGCACCATCACTGCGCCGACGTACACCATTGCTAATGCTGATTACGATAATGTCGGTGATGCCCTGAATGCTATCGATACCACTCTTGACGACGCTCTGCTCTGGGATGCGGACGCCGGTGAAAATGGTGCATTTAGCGCCGCTCACGGAAAAGATAAAACTGCCAGTGTAATCACTAACGTCGCTAACGGTGCAATCTCTGCTGCCAGCAGCGACGCGATTAACGGCTCACAACTCTATACCACCAATAAGTACATCGCTGATGCGCTGGGTGGTGACGCAGAAGTCAACGCCGACGGCACCATCACCGCACCGACTTACACCATTGCGAACGCCGAGTACAACAACGTCGGTGACGCCCTGGATGCGCTTGATGATAACGCCCTGCTGTGGGATGAGACTGCCAATGGCGGTGCTGGAGCCTACAATGCCAGCCATGACGGTAAAGCCAGCATCATCACTAATGTCGCTAATGGCAGTATTAGTGAGGACAGTACCGATGCAGTGAACGGTTCTCAGTTGAATGCGACGAATATGATGATTGAGCAGAACACCCAAATTATCAATCAGCTCGCTGGTAACACCGACGCAACCTATATCCAAGAAAACGGTGCGGGTATTAACTATGTGCGTACTAACGACGACGGCTTAGCGTTCAACGACGCCAGCGCACAGGGTGTTGGCGCTACAGCTATAGGTTATAACTCTGTCGCCAAAGGCGATAGCAGCGTAGCTATTGGTCAGGGCAGCTACAGCGACGTTGATACGGGTATCGCCCTGGGTAGCAGCTCTGTTTCCAGCCGAGTGATTGCCAAAGGCTCCCGTGACACCAGCATAACGGAAAATGGCGTTGTTATTGGTTACGACACCACGGATGGCGAACTGCTCGGTGCATTGTCTATCGGTGATGACGGTAAATATCGTCAAATCATCAACGTAGCCGATGGTTCCGAAGCCCATGACGCCGTTACGGTTCGTCAATTGCAGAATGCGATTGGTGCTGTAGCAACGACACCGTCCAAATACTTCCATGCTAATTCAACGGAAGAAGATTCACTGGCTGTCGGTGAAGACTCGCTGGCAATGGGTGCGAAAACCATTGTTAATGGTGATGCAGGGATCGGTATTGGCCTGAACACTCTGGTGTTAACTGATGCAATCAACGGTATTGCTATCGGTAGCAACGCGAGTGCAAATCATGCAAACAGTATTGCGATGGGTAGTGGTTCCCAGACCACCCGTGGTGCGCAGACGGACTACACCGCCTACAACATGGACGCGCCGCAGAATTCTGTCGGTGAATTCTCTGTCGGCAGCGAAGACGGTCAACGTCAGATCACCAACGTCGCGGCTGGTTCAGCGGATACCGATGCGGTTAACGTAGGTCAGTTGAAAGTCACTGATGAGCGCGTAGCGCAAAATACCCAAAGCATTACTAACCTGAACAATCAGGTCACTAATCTGGATACTCGCGTTACTAATATCGAAAACGGTATTGGCGACATTGTAACCACCGGTAGCACCAAGTACTTCAAGACCAACACCGATGGCGTAGATGCCAACGCCCAGGGTAAAGATAGCGTTGCTATTGGTTCTGGGTCCATTGCTGCCGCTGACAACAGCGTCGCACTGGGTACCGGTTCCGTTGCAGACGAAGAAAATACAATCTCTGTAGGTTCTTCTACTAACCAACGCCGTATTACTAACGTTGCCGCAGGTAAAAATGCTACCGATGCTGTTAACGTTGCGCAGTTGAAGTCTTCTGAGGCGGGCGGCGTGCGTTACGACACCAAAGCTGATGGTTCTATCGACTATAGCAATATCACCCTCGGTGGCGGCAACGGTGGTACGACTCGTATCAGCAACGTCTCCGCTGGCGTCAACAACAACGACGCGGTGAACTACGCGCAGTTGAAGCAAAGCGTGCAGGAAACGAAGCAATACACCGATCAGCGGATGGTTGAGATGGATAACAAACTGTCTAAAACCGAAAGCAAGTTGAGTGGTGGTATCGCTTCTGCAATGGCAATGACCGGTCTGCCGCAGGCTTATACACCGGGTGCCAGCATGGCTTCTATTGGTGGCGGTACTTACAACGGTGAATCGGCAGTTGCTTTAGGTGTATCGATGGTGAGCGCCAATGGTCGTTGGGTCTACAAATTACAAGGTAGTACCAATAGCCAGGGTGAATACTCCGCCGCACTCGGTGCCGGTATTCAGTGGTAATGATCCATTAAGTTAGTGTGACTAAGGGCAAACGCCAAATTGCCTGATGCGCTACGCGCATCAGGCAAGATAAGGCGCTCTGGATCAACAACCTAAGGGCAATTCTCTGATGAGGATTGCCCTTTTCTTTACCAGACATCTCCCCCCACAAGAATTGGCCCTACCAATTCTTCGCTTATCTGACCTCTGGTTCACAATTTCCCAATTAAAACTCACATCAATGTTGCCAATACATAACATTTAGTTAACCATTCATTGTCATTATCCCTACACAACACAATTGGCAGTGCCACTTTTACACAACGTGTGACAAGGAGATGAGCAACAGACTCATTACACGATGTGCGTGGACTCCAGGAGACCTGCAATGAATCTCTGGCAACAAAACTACGATCCCGCCGGGAATATCTGGCTTTCCAGTCTGATAGCATCGCTTCCCATCCTGTTTTTCTTCTTTGCGCTGATTAAGCTCAAACTGAAAGGATACGTCGCCGCCTCGTGGACGGTGGCAATCGCCCTTGCCGTGGCTTTGCTGTTCTATAAAATGCCGGTCGCTAACGCGCTGGCCTCGGTGGTTTATGGTTTCTTCTACGGGTTGTGGCCCATCGCGTGGATCATTATTGCAGCGGTGTTCGTCTATAAGATCTCGGTGAAAACCGGGCAGTTTGACATCATTCGCTCGTCTATTCTTTCGATAACCCCTGACCAGCGTCTGCAAATGCTGATCGTCGGTTTCTGTTTCGGCGCGTTCCTTGAAGGAGCCGCAGGCTTTGGCGCACCGGTAGCAATTACCGCCGCATTGCTGGTCGGCCTGGGTTTTAAACCGCTGTACGCCGCCGGGCTGTGCCTGATTGTTAACACCGCGCCAGTGGCATTTGGTGCGATGGGCATTCCAATCCTGGTTGCCGGACAGGTAACAGGTATCGACAGCTTTGAGATTGGTCAGATGGTGGGGCGGCAGCTACCGTTTATGACCATTATCGTGCTGTTCTGGATCATGGCGATTATGGACGGCTGGCGCGGTATCAAAGAGACGTGGCCTGCGGTCGTGGTTGCGGGCGGCTCGTTTGCCATCGCTCAGTACCTTAGCTCTAACTTCATTGGGCCGGAGCTGCCGGACATTATCTCTTCGCTGGTATCACTGCTCTGCCTGACGCTGTTCCTCAAACGCTGGCAGCCAGTGCGTGTATTCCGTTTTGGTGATTTGGGGGCGTCACAGGTTGATATGACGCTGGCCCACACCGGTTACACTGCGGGTCAGGTGTTACGTGCCTGGACACCGTTCCTGTTCCTGACAGCTACCGTAACACTGTGGAGTATCCCGCCGTTTAAAGCCCTGTTCGCATCGGGTGGCGCGCTGTATGAGTGGGTGATCAATATTCCGGTGCCGTACCTCGATAAACTGGTTGCCCGTATGCCGCCAGTGGTCAGCGAGGCTACAGCCTATGCCGCCGTGTTTAAGTTTGACTGGTTCTCTGCCACCGGCACCGCCATTCTGTTTGCTGCACTGCTCTCGATTGTCTGGCTGAAGATGAAACCGTCTGACGCTATCAGCACCTTCGGCAGCACGCTGAAAGAACTGGCTCTGCCCATCTACTCCATCGGTATGGTGCTGGCATTCGCCTTTATTTCGAACTATTCCGGACTGTCATCAACCCTGGCGCTGGCACTGGCGCACACCGGTCATGCATTCACCTTCTTCTCGCCGTTCCTCGGCTGGCTGGGGGTATTCCTGACCGGGTCGGATACCTCATCTAACGCCCTGTTCGCCGCGCTGCAAGCCACCGCAGCACAACAAATTGGCGTCTCTGATCTGTTGCTGGTTGCCGCCAATACCACCGGTGGCGTCACCGGTAAGATGATCTCCCCGCAATCTATCGCTATCGCCTGTGCGGCGGTAGGCCTGGTGGGCAAAGAGTCTGATTTGTTCCGCTTTACTGTCAAACACAGCCTGATCTTCACCTGTATGGTGGGCGTGATCACCACGCTTCAGGCTTATGTCTTAACGTGGATGATTCCTTAATGATTGTTTTACCCAGACGCCTGTCAGACGAGGTTGCCGATCGTGTGCGGGCGCTGATTGATGAAAAAAACCTGGAAGCGGGCATGAAGTTGCCCGCTGAGCGCCAACTGGCGATGCAACTCGGCGTATCACGTAATTCACTGCGCGAGGCGCTGGCAAAACTGGTGAGTGAAGGCGTGCTGCTCAGTCGACGCGGCGGCGGGACGTTTATTCGCTGGCGTCATGACACATGGTCGGAGCAAAACATCGTCCAGCCGCTAAAAACACTGATGGCCGATGATCCGGATTACAGTTTCGATATTCTGGAAGCCCGCTACGCCATTGAAGCCAGCACCGCATGGCATGCGGCAATGCGCGCCACACCTGGCGACAAAGAAAAGATTCAGCTTTGCTTTGAAGCAACGCTAAGTGAAGACCCGGATATCGCCTCACAAGCGGACGTTCGTTTTCATCTGGCGATTGCCGAAGCCTCACATAACATCGTGCTGCTGCAAACCATGCGCGGTTTCTTCGATGTCCTGCAATCCTCAGTGAAGCATAGCCGTCAGCGGATGTATCTGGTGCCACCGGTTTTTTCACAACTGACCGAACAACATCAGGCTGTCATTGACGCCATTTTTGCCGGTGATGCTGACGGGGCGCGTAAAGCAATGATGGCGCACCTTAGTTTTGTTCACACCACCATGAAACGATTCGATGAAGATCAGGCTCGCCACGCACGGATTACCCGCCTGCCCGGTGAGCATAATGAGCATTCGAGGGAGAAAAACGCATGATTATTTCCGCAGCCAGCGATTATCGCGCCGCAGCGCAACGCATTCTGCCGCCGTTCCTGTTCCACTATATGGATGGTGGTGCATATTCTGAATACACGCTGCGCCGCAACGTGGAAGATTTGTCAGAAGTGGCGCTGCGCCAGCGTATTCTGAAAAACATGTCCGACTTAAGCCTGGAAACGACGCTGTTTAATGAGAAATTGTCGATGCCGGTGGCACTGGCTCCGGTGGGTTTGTGTGGCATGTATGCGCGTCGTGGCGAAGTTCAGGCAGCCAAAGCGGCGGACGCGCATGGTATTCCGTTTACTCTCTCGACGGTTTCCGTTTGCCCGATTGAAGAAGTCGCGCCAGCCATCAAGCGCCCAATGTGGTTCCAGCTTTATGTACTGCGCGATCGCGGCTTTATGCGTAACGCGCTGGAGCGAGCAAAAGCAGCGGGTTGTTCGACGCTGGTTTTCACCGTGGATATGCCGACACCGGGCGCACGCTACCGTGATGCGCATTCAGGTATGAGCGGCCCGAACGCGGCAATGCGCCGCTACTTGCAAGCGGTGACACATCCGCAATGGGCGTGGGATGTGGGCCTGAACGGTCGTCCACATGATTTAGGTAATATCTCAGCTTATCTCGGCAAACCGACCGGACTGGAAGATTACATCGGCTGGCTGGGGAATAACTTCGATCCGTCCATCTCATGGAAAGACCTTGAATGGATCCGCGATTTCTGGGATGGCCCGATGGTGATCAAAGGGATCCTCGATCCGGAAGATGCGCGCGATGCAGTACGTTTTGGTGCTGATGGAATTGTGGTTTCTAACCACGGTGGCCGCCAGCTGGACGGTGTACTCTCTTCCGCCCGTGCACTGCCTGCTATTGCAGATGCGGTGAAAGGTGATATAGCCATTCTGGCGGATAGCGGAATTCGTAACGGGCTTGATGTCGTGCGTATGATTGCGCTCGGTGCCGACACCGTACTGCTGGGTCGTGCTTTCTTGTATGCGCTGGCAACAGCGGGCCAGGCGGGTGTAGCTAACCTGCTAAATCTGATCGAAAAAGAGATGAAAGTGGCGATGACGCTGACTGGCGCGAAATCGATCAGCGAAATTACGCAAGATTCGCTGGTGCAGGGGCTGGGTAAAGAGTTGCCTGCGGCACTGGCCCCGATGGCGAAAGGGAATGCGGCATAGTCGTTTGCGCCCCCTCCCCCTAACCCTCTCCCTCAGGGAGCTGTCTCTTGATCAGATCTCCTGATCAAGAGACAGGGGGAGGCCGGGGTGAGGGGAAAAGGCCGCACTGCTCACCAATTTTCTGCTATCCTGCCCCCGCACTAAGGGGGCAGTATGCTAAACATCGTACTTTACGAACCAGAAATTCCGCCAAATACTGGCAACATCATCCGTCTTTGCGCTAATACCGGCTTTCGTCTGCATATCATCGAACCGATGGGATTTGCCTGGGACGATAAGCGCCTGCGCCGCGCGGGGCTGGACTATCACGAGTTTACCGCCGTTACGCGTCATCATGACTTTCGCGCGTTCCTCGAAGCAGAAAATCCCCAGCGCCTGTTTGCCCTCACCACGAAAGGTACGCCTGCTCACAGCGCCGTAAGCTATCAGGATGGCGATTATCTGATGTTCGGCCCGGAAACACGCGGCCTGCCAGCGAGCATTCTTGATGCCCTGCCCGCTGAACAAAAAATTCGCATTCCGATGGTGCCGGACAGCCGCAGCATGAACCTGTCCAATGCGGTGTCAGTTGTGGTGTATGAAGCCTGGCGGCAGCTGGGATATCCGGGAGCGTTGTTGAGAGATTAGTTACTGTATGCCGGATAGATGATTACATCGCATCCGGCACGATCACAGGACATTAGATCCCATCCCCATACTCAAATGTATGGTTAATACCGTTGAAATGCTGGTCCATATCCATTGATGGCTTATCGCTGTCTGGTTTACCGACAATACGAGCCGGAACGCCAGCGGCGGTTGTATGCGGCGGCACCGGTTGCAGCACCACGGAACCTGCGCCAATCTTCGCGCCGCGACCAACTTCAATATTGCCGAGGATTTTCGCGCCCGCGCCAATCATCACACCTTCACGAATTTTCGGGTGACGGTCACCACCAGATTTACCCGTACCGCCAAGCGTCACAGATTGCAGAATCGATACGTCGTTTTCAATTACCGCCGTTTCACCCACAACGATGCCCGTGGCGTGGTCGAGCATAATGCCACGGCCAATTTTTGCTGCCGGGTGAATATCGACCTGGAACGTCACAGAAACCTGGTTTTGCAGAAAGATTGCCAATGCGCGACGCCCCTGATTCCACAACCAGTGACCGATGCGATAGGCCTGCAAGGCATGAAAACCCTTCAGGTATAACAACGGGGTTGAGTATTTATCGACTGCCGGGTCGCGGGTACGCACCGCCTGAATATCACAGGCCGCAGAGGCGATCATTTCCGGGTCAGCGGCGTAGGCTTCTTCCACCACTTCACGGATAGCAATAGCAGGCATAATTGGCGATGACAGCTTGTTCGCCAGCATGTAGCTCAGTGCACTTCCAAGGTTTTCGTGCTTGAGTAGCGTCGCGTGGTAAAAACTGGCCAGCATTGGCTCACAGTCCGCCAGCGTTCTGGCTTCGGCTTTAATATTGTTCCAGACAATTTCCAGTTCTTCACACGACATTGCTTACTCCACACGATGAGATAATGACCGGCCCGTTCTGCGCGGGCCGGGTCATAGCGGTAACAAAGGTTCCCTGGGGTTAGTGGCTGCTGCGCTCGTCCTTGCGTGCACGACCTAATAACGTCAATGCTGCCTCGCGCGCGTTTTTTCCGCAATATAATACTTGATAAATTTCCTCGGTTATTGGCATTTCTACGCCGAAGCGATGCGCCAGTTCGCGGACTTCTTTCGTATTGCGGTAGCCTTCCACCACCTGACCAATCTTCTCCTGCGCGCTTTGTACATCCATGCCCTGACCGAGCATCATGCCAAAACGGCGGTTACGCGACTGGTTGTCGGTACAGGTAAGCACCAGATCCCCCAGCCCCGCCATGCCCATAAAGGTGGCAGGATCGGCACCCAGCGCCGCGCCAAGACGCGACATTTCAGCCAGCCCACGGGTGATCAGCGCCGTACGCGCATTCGCACCAAAACCGATACCGTCGGACATCCCCGCACCAATGGCAATGACGTTTTTCACCGCGCCGCCAAGCTGCACGCCAATGAAATCCGGGTTACTGTAAACGCGGAAACTTTTGCCGCAGTGCAGCAGCTGCTGAAGATCATCAGCAAAGGTCTGATCGGTCGAGGCCAGCGAAATAGCTGTCGGTAAACCTGCCGCCAGTTCTTTCGCAAACGTTGGGCCAGAGATAACCGCCAGCGGAATTTGATCGCCTAACGCCTCGCGGGCCACGTCCTGTAACAGACGCCCGGTTTCCGCTTCCAGCCCTTTGGTCGCCCACACCAGACGCGCATCAGGACGCATCAGCGGTTTAATCTGGCGCAGCACTTCACCAAAGACATGGCTGGGTACGACGACGAGAATATTACGGCTGGCTGCCAGCGCAGTGGCGAGATCGCTTTCAAGATGGAGCGTATCGGGAAAAGGCACATCGGGGAGAAACGCGGCGTTACAGCGGTCGCGTTCAAGCGTTGCGATATGTTCAGGGTCATGGCCCCAGAGGACAACCTCGTGGCCATTTCTTGCCAGGGTAATGGCAAGAGCGGTGCCGTACGAGCCGGCACCGATCACAGTCATTGAAGCATTACGTTGGTTCATCAGGCATCCTGATGTTCTTCAGTACCTTCGCCAGCCTGCTGCTGCAAATAGTTCATGAACAGCGCATCGAAGTTAACCGGCGCAAGGTTCAGTTGCGGGAATGTACCGCGGGATACCATGCTGGTGATGCACTCACGAGCATACGGGAACAGAATGTTCGGGCAGTATGCGCCCAGGCAATGTGCCATCTGGGTGCCTTCGATACCCGCGATGGAGAAAATACCGCCCTGCTGAACTTCACACAGGAACGCGGTTTCTTCGCCCAGGGAGGCCGTTACGGTAACACGCAGTACCACTTCGTATACGTCATCTGCCAGTTGGGAAGATGCCGTATCCAGATCAAGTTTAACTTCTGGTTGCCAATCTTTCTGGAAAACGTGCGGCGCGTTCGGCGCTTCGAAAGAGATATCCTTGGTATAAATACGTTGGATCTGGAAAGTCATTTCAGTGTTGTTTTGTTCTGACATGTGTAGAAAACCCTTAAGTGTTGTCCTTAAATACTGCGCAATGTAATGCCAACGTTCACACGTTATTTCAGCAGGGGATCCAGTCCACCACGTGCATCCAATGCATACAAGTCATCACAGCCGCCAATGTGCTGTGCGTCAATAAAAATCTGGGGAACCGTGGTGCGACCGCTGCGTTTGATCATCTCTTCACGCTTGGCGGCATTGCCATCGATCGGCAACTCCTGAAAACTCACGCCCTTGCTGCTCAGCAGTGCTTTTGCACGATGGCAATACGGGCAGGTTTCTTTGGTATAGATTTCAACATTGGCCATAATTTAGCTCCTGTTTTTTTACCCTGAAATTTCATGTTGCAGGGCGGCTGCAAAATGGAGTGTCCCCAGAAGCTTATAACAATAAGTCGCTGGGGGCCTAATTGCAGCTAACGGCCTGCATCATGAAAGACGACAGGTAAATTATTTGCCGCGCACCAGAGGCAAGTTTTCGCCAGCCCAGCCAGCAACGCCCTCTTTCAGCACGAATACTTGCGCAAAACCAGCTTTCGTCAGCGCGTTTGCAGGCTCCTGGCACTGCATGCCAGAACCGTCTACCACGATAACCGGTTTGTCTTTGTGCTTCTCAAGCTCACCAACATTGTTGGCTTTGATTTCGCTCGGCAACAGATTGATAGAACCTGCGATATGGCCTTTACGGAAGTCATCACGCTGACGTAAATCCACAACCACAGCGTCTTCTTTGTTGATCAGACGCGTAGCTTCACCACGAGTAATCACCTTCACTTTCGAGGTCAGGCTCTTAAACGTAGTCACAAGAACCGCCACCAGTAACGCGATCCAGGCGATACTCAGTATGGGATGACGGCCAACAAATTGCATAATTTCTTGCATGGGGGGTAACAACTCCCGACGTAGTGATTAAAAAAACCAGGAAAGGAGTATACCTGCGCGGTGCGGCAAATACAGCCAGCGTGTTAACTGGAATGCAATTTTGCGGGGCACGACGAAAAAAAAGCGCAAATCTGGCATCGGCTTGCCGCGAGCGGTCGTATATTTTGATCTTCAGAGGCTATTTTATCGATTCAGCTGTAGTAAAATTACGCAAATTTTGACTCTTGAGTATGAGGTTGTCGCAATGTCGGTTTCTAAAAAACCTATGGTACTGGTGATTCTGGATGGCTATGGCTATCGTGAAGAACAGCAGGATAACGCCATTTTTAGTGCTAAAACCCCGGTAATGGATGCACTGTGGGCCAATCGTCCGCATACCCTGATCGACGCTTCCGGTCTGGAAGTCGGTCTGCCTGACCGTCAGATGGGTAACTCCGAAGTAGGCCACGTTAACCTGGGTGCCGGCCGCATCGTGTATCAGGACCTGACTCGTCTGGACGTTGAAATCAAAGATCGCGCTTTCTTTGCTAATCCAGTGCTGACTGGCGCGGTAGATAAAGCGAAAAACGCAGGTAAAGCAGTACACATTATGGGTCTGCTCTCCGCAGGCGGCGTACACAGCCACGAAGATCACATCATGGCGATGGTAGAACTGGCAGCTGAACGCGGCGCAGAAAAAATCTACCTGCACGCATTCCTTGACGGTCGCGACACCCCGCCGCGCAGTGCTGAATCCTCGCTGAAAAAATTTGAAGAGAAATTTGCTGCGCTGGGTAAAGGCCGCGTAGCGTCCATCATTGGTCGTTACTACGCGATGGACCGCGATAACCGTTGGGATCGCGTTGAAAAAGCCTATGACCTGCTGACTCTGGCGCAGGGTGAGTTCCAGGCCGATACTGCCGTTGCTGGTTTGCAGGCAGCTTATGCTCGCGACGAAAACGACGAGTTCGTGAAAGCGACCGTTATTCGTGCAGAAGGTCAGCCAGATGCGGCAATGGAAGACGGCGATGCGCTGATTTTCATGAACTTCCGTGCTGACCGCGCGCGCGAAATCACTCGTGCATTCGTAAACGCAGATTTCGACGGCTTCGCGCGTAAGAAAGTGGTTAACGTCGATTTCGTGATGCTGACCGAATACGCCGCTGACATCAAAACTGCGGTTGCTTACCCACCCGCTTCCCTGGTTAACACCTTCGGCGAGTGGATGGCGAAAAACGACAAAACTCAGTTGCGTATTTCCGAAACCGAAAAATATGCCCACGTTACTTTCTTCTTCAACGGTGGCGTAGAAGAGTCGTTCAAAGGCGAAGATCGCATTCTGATCAACTCACCGAAAGTGGCTACCTACGATCTGCAACCGGAAATGAGCTCCGCAGAGCTGACCGAAAAACTGGTTGCGGCAATCAAGAGCGGCAAATACGACACCATTATCTGTAACTATCCGAACGGCGACATGGTAGGTCACACCGGGGTGATGGAAGCGGCGGTTAAAGCAGTTGAAGCGCTGGATCACTGCGTGGAAGAAGTCGCGAAAGCGGTTGAGTCCGTGGGTGGACAACTGCTGATCACCGCTGACCACGGTAACGCTGAACAGATGCGCGATCCGGCAACGGGTCAGGCACACACGGCACACACCAACCTGCCAGTTCCGCTGATTTACGTTGGTGATAAGAACGTGAAAGCGGTTGCAGGCGGCAAACTTTCTGACATCGCGCCGACCATGTTGTCGCTGATGGGTATGGAAATCCCGCAAGAGATGACTGGTAAGCCGCTGTTCATCGTGGAATAATCCCTCCCCATGAGGGGAAAGGCGATTAATACCATGACACGGGCCGTGAAACCGCGCAGGTTTGCAATCAGGCCCATCATCTACGCCAGCGTTCTTAGCGCTGGCGTATTGTTGTGCGCCTTTTCCGCCCACGCGGATGAGCGTGACCAACTCAAATCTATTCAGGCTGACATCGCCGCAAAAGAGCGCGCGGTACGCCAAAAGCAACAACAACGCGCAAGCCTGCTCGCACAATTGAAAAAGCAGGAAGAAGCGATCTCTGAAGCCACTCGCAAACTGCGCGAAACGCAAAACACGCTCAATCAACTCAATAAACAGATTGATGAGATGAACGCGTCGATTGCCAAACTGGAGCAGCAAAAAGCCGCCCAGGAGCGCAGCCTCGCCGCACAACTGGATGCCGCATTCCGTCAGGGCGAGCATACCGGTATTCAGCTAATTCTCAGCGGTGAAGAAAGCCAGCGTGGACAGCGTTTACAGGCTTATTTCGGCTATCTCAACCAGGCGCGACAAGAAACCATTGCCCAGTTGAAGCAAACGCGTGAAGAAGTCGCCATGCAGCGTGCTGAACTGGAAGAGAAACAAAGCGAGCAACAAACGCTGTTATATGAACAGCGCGCCCAACAGGCGAAACTGACTCAGGCTCTGAACGAGCGTAAAAAGACGCTGGCGGGGCTGGAATCTTCCATCCAGCAAGGTCAGCAGCAGCTAAGTGAACTGCGCGCCAACGAATCCCGTCTGCGTAACAGCATTGCCCGTGCGGAAGCCGCGGCGAAAGCGCGTGCTGAACGAGAAGCGCGTGAGGCCCAGGCGGTTCGCGACCGCCAGAAAGAAGCGACGCGCAAAGGCACCACCTATAAACCGACCGAAAGCGAAAAATCGCTGATGTCCCGAACTGGTGGCCTGGGCGCGCCGCGTGGTCAGGCATTCTGGCCGGTTCGCGGGCCGACGCTGCATCGCTATGGCGAACAGCTACAGGGTGAATTACGCTGGAAAGGGATGGTGATTGGTGCCTCTGAAGGTACTGAAGTTAAAGCGATTGCCGACGGTCGGGTGATTCTGGCTGACTGGCTGCAAGGCTACGGTCTGGTGGTGGTGGTTGAGCATGGTAAAGGCGACATGAGTCTTTACGGCTATAATCAGAGCGCACTGGTGAGCGTTGGTTCGCAGGTTCGCGCGGGCCAGCCAATTGCACTGGTGGGCAGCAGTGGCGGTCAGGGTCGGCCTTCACTCTATTTCGAAATTCGCCGCCAGGGTCAGGCGGTCAATCCACAGCCGTGGTTGGGAAGATAAGTTTTGTTTCCATTTCGTCGTAACGTTCTTGCATTTGCCGCTCTGTTGGCGCTCTCCTCCCCCGTACTTGCTGGCAAACTTGCCATCGTCATTGATGATTTTGGGTATCGCCCGCACAACGAAAACCAGGTGCTGGCGATGCCTTCCGCTATCTCCGTCGCTGTATTACCCGATTCACCGCACGCCAGAGAGATGGCGACCAAAGCGCATAACAGCGGTCACGAAGTGTTGATTCATCTCCCGATGGCACCGTTGAGTAAACAGCCGCTGGAGAAAAATACGCTACGCCCGGAGATGAGCAGCGACGAAATTGAGCGCATTATTCGTAGTGCGGTCAATAACGTGCCCTATGCCGTGGGGATCAACAACCACATGGGCAGCAAGATGACCTCTAACCTGTTTGGTATGCAGAAAGTGATGCAGGCACTGGAGCGTTACAATCTTTACTTCCTCGACAGCGTAACCATCGGTAATACCCAGGCGATGCGCGCCGCGCAAGGTACTGGCGTGAAGGTGATCAAACGGAAGGTGTTCCTCGACGATTCGCAGAACGAAGCGGACATCCGTGTGCAATTTAATCGCGCAATTGATCTGGCGCGTCGCAACGGTTCAACCATTGCCATTGGGCATCCTCACCCTTCAACGGTACGCGTGCTACAACAGATGGTTTATAACCTGCCGCCAGACATTACGCTGGTGAAAGCCAGCAGCTTGCTGAATGAACCGAAGGTTGATACTTCTACACCGCCGAAAAACGCTGTGCCTGATGCACCGCGTAATCCGTTCCGTGGCGTGAAGCTGTGCAAACCGAAGAAACCGATAGAACCTGTTTATGCTAATCGCTTCTTTGAAGTATTAAGCGAAAGCATCAGCCAGAGCACGCTGATCGTTTACTTCCAGCATCAGTGGCAAGGCTGGGGCAAACAGCCCGAAGCGGCGAAGTTTAACGCTAGCGCAAATTAAAGGCGCTACGCGTAATGCGATGGTGCGACCGCGTTTTGTCGCGCCATTGCCATAAGCGGAAAGACCACAGTAACGCCTGGTAACCGACCTTCACGCTGCGCACATTGGTAATCAGGCGCTTATACATACCGGAAGTAAATATCTCGGCAATCATCCGTTGGCGGGTAAGAATATCCGGCTCTTTGCGCACCGCATGGCAAACACGCAATGCCTCGTAAGTTATTTGCTGATGAAATTCCGGATAAATCATAATTTTGTCGGCATAATTTCGATTTAATTTCTCCAGCAGGCGGGTAATCTTAATATAGTGACGTTGATAATTAAGGTTTTTATTCCCTTGTCTATGCAACCGACTCACTGACGTATTATGCAGATAATATTTATATAATGATTGCTCGGTATATCGCGCACGCAGCGCGTTAAACATGAATTCTGTTGTCCAGACAATATCCTGATGATGTAATCCGGCAATAAATTTAATGTTATTTTTAACAATAACATCACGGCGATAAACCCCCATCCAGACAACGTGAGTCCAACGGCGCGAAGAAAGCCCCATCCGCAGCCAGTCCGGGCCGGTTAAGACGCCGGTTGAGCGAAGGCGATCGGTGGGGATGGATTGCCAGGTTTCTCCCGTTTCACGAAAACACCAGTCAGCGTTGCACTGCGCCACGTCGAGGTCGTCCTCTAACGCCATGGTCATCAGCGTTTCGTACATGGTGGGATAGACTTCATCGTCAGCATCGACAAAAGCGACATATTTGCCCGTTGCCACTTCAATCCCACGATTACGCGCCACCGATGCGCCAGCATTCGCCTGATGCAACAAACGAACGTGCGGATAGTTTTCTGCGTAATACTTTGCTATTTCAACAGAATTATCCGTTGAACCATCGTTAATAATAATGATTTCCAGAGCAGTCCAGGTTTGCGTAATTAAAGATTCCATACAAGTGCGGAAATCATCGCCCGCATTATATAACGGAATAATAACACTAAGTTTATTGGTGCTGTTCATCATAAATTACCGACGACCTCTGAAGTTATCCTGACGTTTTACAGGCTTTGTATTAAGAAACTATTAAGCCTGTGAGATATTATTTTTACAGGTGAGAGAGTCACTTCAGGGTAGAGAGATAATGAGAGCAGCTATATAAGAGATCAGCACAATTACGAACTCTTTATTACACTGACAGGATTTTACATATTTAACAGATTATCCTCAGATAAAAGGGCTGGAATACCAGCCCTTGTTCGTGTTAATCCCAGCTCAGAATAACTTTCCCGGACTGGCCCGAACGCATAGCGTCAAAGCCCTTCTGGAAATCATCGATAGAGAAACGATGGGTAATGATCGGCGAAAGATCGAGGCCAGACTGAATCAGCGCCGCCATCTTGTACCAGGTTTCAAACATCTCACGACCGTAAATACCTTTAATGAACAAGCCTTTAAAGATCACTTTGGTCCAGTCGATAGACATATCAGACGGCGGAATACCCAGCATCGCAATACGGCCGCCGTGGTTCATGGTGTCAAGCATGGTACGAAACGCTGGCGGCGCACCGGACATTTCCAGACCGACATCAAAACCTTCGGTCATGCCTAACTCCGCCATCACGTCATTGAGATTTTCTTTGGCGACGTTAACCGCACGGGTGATACCCATTTTACGCGCCAGCTCAAGGCGGTATTCGTTAACATCAGTGATCACCACATTGCGTGCACCAACGTGTTTCGCCACCGCCGCTGCCATAATACCAATCGGGCCTGCACCAGAAACCAGCACATCCTCGCCAACCAGATCGAACGACAGCGCGGTATGCACGGCATTACCGAAGGGATCAAAAATGGAAGCCAGGTCGTCGGAGATATTGTCGGGAATTTTGAAGGCGTTGAACGCCGGAATCACCAGATATTCGGCGAAGCAGCCCGGGCGGTTAACGCCGACGCCGATCGTGTTGCGGCACAGATGGGTACGACCGCCACGACAGTTGCGACAGTGACCGCAGGTGATATGGCCTTCGCCAGAAACGCGATCGCCAATCTTGAAGCCCTTCACTTCCTGACCAATACCTACCACTTCACCGACATATTCATGGCCCACGACCATCGGCACCGGGATGGTTTTTTGCGACCACTCATCCCAGTTATAGATGTGAACGTCAGTCCCGCAGATGGCTGTTTTACGGATTTTAATCAGCAGATCGTTATGCCCGAGTTCCGGTACAGGAACGTCGGTCATCCAGATGCCCTCTTCCGCTTTCAGTTTGGATAACGCTTTCATCTCACATCCTCAGGCGATAACGCCCAGTTGTTTACCAATACGCGTGAATGCTTCTACTGCACGCGTAATTTGCTCAGGGGTATGCGCCGCCGACATCTGGGTACGAATACGCGCCTGACCTTTCGGAACGACCGGATAGAAGAAACCGGTGACGTAAATGCCCTCTTTTTGCAGCTCACGGGCAAATTTCTGCGCCACTACCGCATCACCAAGCATGACCGGAATAATGGCGTGATCGGCTCCCGCCAGGGTAAAGCCCGCCGCCGACATTTGCCCACGGAACTGACGCGCGTTCGCCCACAGACGGTCACGCAACTCGCTACCCGCTTCAACCATCTCCAGCACTTTGATGGAAGCGGCGACAATCGCTGGTGCCAGCGAGTTGGAGAACAGGTACGGACGAGAACGCTGGCGCAGCCACTCAACCACTTCTTTGCGCGCCGCGGTATAACCACCAGAAGCCCCGCCCAGCGCTTTACCGAGCGTGCCGGTGATGATGTCGACACGCCCCATCACATCGCAGTATTCATGGGAACCACGACCATTTTCACCGACAAAACCGACCGCGTGGGAGTCGTCTACCATCACCAGGGCATCGTATTTATCTGCCAGATCGCAAACGCCCTTCAGATTGGCAATCACGCCGTCCATTGAGAACACACCATCGGTGGCAATCAGCACATGACGCGCACCGGCTTCACGCGCTTCTTTCAGACGTGCTTCCAGCTCCTGCATATCGTTGTTGGCATAGCGATAGCGTTTAGCTTTGCACAGACGCACACCATCAATAATAGACGCGTGGTTCAGTGCGTCGGAGATAATGGCGTCTTCCGCACCCAGCAGCGTTTCAAACAGTCCACCGTTAGCATCAAAGCAGGAAGAGTAGAGAATCGCATCTTCCATCCCCAGGAATGCCGCCAGTTTTTGTTCAAGCTCTTTATGGCTGTCCTGAGTGCCGCAAATAAAACGCACCGAAGCCATGCCGAAACCGTGAGAATCCATTCCCGCCTTTGCTGCCGCAATCAGATCCGGATGATTCGCCAGCCCGAGATAGTTGTTGGCACAAAAGTTAATGACGTGGCTTCCATCAGCCACAGTGATATCTGCTTGCTGCGCAGACGTAATAATGCGCTCTTCTTTAAACAACCCTTCCGCCCGTGCGGTTTCCAGATCGTTGGTTAACTGCTGATAAAATTCTCCACGCATTGCGATTCTCCAGACAGGGCAAATTCCAGCACATATTACCCAAACTTATACGTCGCGACGAGATGACGCGTTAACACTTCTGCAAAATTCAGGATAAATAACGTCCATCAATCTCACTTTTGGCGAATGGCTGAAGCCAACGCCGTGTAGTGATATGATAGAAGTATTCGTGTCTGAGATTGTCTCTGACTCCATAATTCGAAGGTTACAGTTATGATCATCGTTACCGGCGGCGCGGGCTTTATCGGCAGCAACATCGTTAAGGCCCTGAATGATAAAGGCATCACCGATATTCTGGTGGTGGACAACCTGAAAGACGGCACCAAGTTTGTGAACCTGGTGGATCTGAATATCGCAGACTATATGGATAAGGAAGACTTCCTGATCCAGATTATGGCTGGCGAAGAGTTCGGCGATGTCGAAGCGATTTTCCACGAAGGCGCATGCTCTTCCACCACCGAGTGGGATGGCAAGTATATGATGGATAACAACTATCAATACTCCAAAGAGCTGCTGCACTACTGTCTGGAGCGCGAAATCCCGTTCCTGTATGCATCTTCCGCGGCCACCTACGGCGGACGCACCTCCGACTTTATTGAATCCCGCGAGTACGAAAAACCGTTGAACGTCTACGGTTACTCAAAATTCCTGTTTGATGAATATGTTCGTCAAATCCTGCCTGAAGCGAACTCGCAGATTGTTGGCTTCCGCTATTTCAACGTTTATGGACCGCGTGAAGGCCATAAAGGCAGCATGGCGAGCGTCGCTTTCCATCTCAACACCCAGCTTAACAACGGTGAATCACCGAAGCTGTTTGAAGGTAGCGAGAACTTCAAACGCGACTTCGTCTATGTGGGCGACGTGGCAGATGTAAACCTGTGGTTCCTGGAAAATGGCGTTTCCGGCATCTTCAATCTCGGTACTGGTCGTGCGGAATCCTTCCAGGCTGTAGCTGATGCTACGCTGGCTTATCACAAGAAAGGACAGATCGAATACATTCCGTTCCCGGATAAACTGAAAGGCCGCTATCAGGCGTTCACTCAGGCAGATCTGACAAATCTGCGCGCGGCGGGTTACGACAAACCGTTCAAAACCGTTGCTGAAGGTGTAACGGAATACATGGCCTGGCTGAATCGCGACGCATAAGAGCTCTGCATGAAAATACTGGTGATCGGCCCGTCTTGGGTTGGCGACATGATGATGTCGCAAAGTCTCTATCGCACGCTCCAGGCGCGCTATCCCCAGGCGATAATCGATGTGATGGCACCGGCATGGTGCCGTCCATTATTATCGCGGATGCCGGAAGTTAACGAAGCTATTCCTATGCCTCTCGGTCACGGAGCGCTGGAAATCGGCGAACGCCGTAAACTGGGTCATAGCCTGCGTGAAAAGCGCTACGACCGCGCCTACGTCTTACCCAACTCCTTCAAATCTGCATTAGTGCCTTTCTTCGCGGGTATTCCTCATCGCACCGGCTGGCGCGGCGAGATGCGCTACGGTTTACTCAACGATGTACGCGTGCTCGATAAAGAAGCCTGGCCGCTAATGGTGGAACGCTATGTCGCGCTGGCCTATGACAAAGGCGTGATGCGTACCGCACAAGATCTACCAAAACCGTTGTTATGGCCGCAATTGCAGGTGAGCGAAGGTGAAAAATCATATACCTGTAATCAATTTTCGCTTTCATCAGAACGTCCGATGATTGGTTTTTGCCCGGGGGCGGAGTTTGGTCCGGCAAAACGCTGGCCACATTACCACTATGCTGAGCTGGCAAAGCAGCTGATTGATGAAGGTTATCAGGTGGTTCTATTTGGCTCGGCGAAAGATCATGAGGCGGGCAATGAGATTCTTGCCGCTTTGAATACCGAGCAGCAGGCATGGTGTCGGAACCTGGCGGGGGAAACACAGCTTGATCAAGCGGTTATCCTGATTGCAGCCTGTAAAGCCATTGTCACTAACGATTCTGGCCTGATGCACGTTGCGGCGGCGCTCAATCGTCCGCTGGTTGCCTTGTATGGTCCGAGTAGCCCGGACTTCACACCGCCGCTATCCCATAAAGCGCGCGTGATCCGTCTGATTACCGGCTATCACAAAGTGCGTAAAGGTGACGCTGCGGAGGGTTATCACCAGAGCTTGATCGACATTACTCCCCAGCGCGTACTGGAAGAACTCAACGCGCTATTGTTACAAGAGGAAGTCTGACGGATGCGGGTTTTGATCGTTAAAACATCGTCGATGGGCGATGTTCTCCATACGTTGCCCGCACTCACTGATGCCCAGCAGGCAATCCCAGGGATTAAGTTTGACTGGGTGGTGGAAGAAGGGTTCGCACAGATTCCTTCCTGGCACGCTGCCGTTGAGCGAGTTATTCCTGTGGCAATACGTCGCTGGCGTAAAGCCTGGTTCTCGGCCCCCATAAAAGTTGAACGCAAAGCGTTTCGTGAAGCGCTACAAGCAGAGAACTATGACGCAGTTATCGATGCTCAGGGGCTGGTAAAAAGCGCGGCGCTGGTGACGCGTCTGGCGCATGGCGTAAAGCATGGATTGGACTGGCAAACCGCTCGCGAACCGTTAGCCAGCCTGTTTTACAATCGTAAGCATCATATTGCAAAACAGCAGCACGCCGTAGAACGCACCCGCGAACTGTTTGCCAAAAGTCTGGGCTATAGCAAACCGCAAACCCAGGGCGATTATGCTATTGCACAGCATTTCCTGACGAACCTGCCTACAGATGCTGGCGAATATGCCGTATTTCTTCATGCGACGACCCGTGATGATAAACACTGGCCGGAAGAACACTGGCGAGAATTGATTGGTTTACTGGCTGCTTCAGGAATACGGATTAAACTTCCGTGGGGCGCGCCGCATGAGGAAGAACGGGCGAAACGACTGGCGGAAGGATTTGCTTATGTTGAAGTATTGCCGAAGATGAGTCTGGAAGGCGTTGCCCGCGTGCTGGCCGGGGCTAAATTTGTAGTGTCAGTGGATACGGGGTTAAGCCATTTAACGGCGGCACTGGATAGACCCAATATCACGGTTTATGGACCAACCGATCCGGGATTAATTGGTGGGTATGGGAAGAATCAGATGGTTTGTAGGGCTCCGGGGAATGAGTTGTCTCAATTGACAGCAAATGCTGTTAAGCGATTCATTGAAGAAAACGCTGAAAACGCTGCTATGATTTAAATTACAACCCCTTAATAGATAATTTTGAAATAAAATCAGCCTCCTTGCTGATTTTATTTCACATATTCATTATTTATCTAATAAACATTGGTCTGATTGTGCTTTAAAATAAGCACAAAGCAATATTATGGTGACAAACACAGCAGTCGGAACCGGTTTAGAAAAGAGTATTACATCACTTAGGCCTACTACCAGTAGTGAAAAAAGCAAGATTAAAATATAAGGTTCTTTAGCAGTTCTTAAGGCATATATGAGTATTGCTGAAAAGGCTAAAATTGTTAATACAACTCCAGGAATACCACGCGTTGATAACGTATCTATGAGATCGTTATGCAAATGAGAATCTATATAGGGTAAAGCGCCACTCAATCTAGGCTCTTTTTCTTCTAGTTCATGTATTTTTTCCGCTCGTTTTTCCAGTGATTGTCCTATTGGAGAATATGTTTTTAAGCCAACTTCATACATTGCCAGACGGGCACCGACTGAAGTTCTGGTGTTATCATGCGAATAATTAACTAAATCGTTATTTAAGTCATTCATTCTCATAAGCAATGTATCTTTAAAAGAAAATACACCTGCTAATAATGCAATCGCAATAAAACAATATAACTTATAATTAATTCGCTTATTAATATAACTATCCATTACGATTAATAGTAACGCAAAGAATGGAAACACTAATATGGCTGCACGCGTTTCAGTTACTATGACAGCACATAAGCTAAGCATGAAGTTAATTGTATATAATGTTGTTTTATGTCTAAAGTCGGATTTTAAAATGAGAATTGATGCCAGTAAAGAAGGGAAAAGGATGATGTAGCCTGCTGTTGTAGCGTGGGAAGCTGATAATGCAACACGGTCAACGTTTAAATAGAAATGTTGCCACATGGCATGCGCAAAAAAAAGTAACTGCGTTGCCAGGGATGCGAACAGAATTAGTTTCCCAAATTTTATTTTTGTTCTCAACTCATTTTTAGCAAAAAGAACCAAGAAAATAAAAGCACTACACAAGGCAATTTTCCCAGTTTCCATTGGGCCACGATATGCATTGGTATAAACAGAGCCCGAAACTTTATAATGTGAATACCAGATGATATTTATGATTCCCAAAAGACATAATGAGATGAAAATTAACAAAGTAGGATTATTAGTTATTGTTTTTTTTGGTGTCATTAGAAAATACAATGCAGATATAATTCCAGCTGCATGAAGAAACTTTGTTGCAACATCATCCCATAAAGACAAAGTCATCAAAGAAAAAATACATAATATGAGAATTAAAGACTTTATACCAGAATTAATTTCATTCCAACAAAATGACATATATTTTCAACCTATGCTACGAGGATGGATTATTTAATGCAAGATCTAACGTTTATTCTTTTTCCTATTTACCAGTCTTACCATCCTCCAGAGAATATAATTTTTTGATGCTAATATTTTTGCTCGTCTTTTATCTCTCTTGCCAGAAAGATTACAATCATTTAATTCTTTTTCATTGCTTTCAACTAATTGATTTAATAGTTCAAAATCACCATTAAGTAGAACATTCCATAAATAACGAGTTTTATGATAAGCTCTATTTTGACTCAATAATGTATGAATTTCTTCTTTCCGGTTACCTTTGTATAACTGCATCACAGAAGAGTAGATTCTTTCGTGCGCAAATGACTCATGTCGATAATGAGTGATGGTTCTACATGAGTTCATTAAGGAATTTTCTCTATAGTTATGCTTATACATATAATATGGAACCGCATACATATCGCATGTAATTAGCAGTCGATAGATAAAATCCAGATCTTCTCCTAGTCGTAAATCTTCATCAAAAAAAAGATTATTCTCTTCCAGAAGTTGTTTTCTTATAAACAAGCACCCTATATGGAATCTAACCTTTTTATAAAAAAAGTCGAAAAGTAAAGATCCTTCATTAAACTCTGTATTTATAGGTGAGTAAGTAACACCATCTTTTATATAATGGCCATAAAGCCCACAATAAATCGCATCCCCTCCCGTCTCATGTTGTCTGGTATACATCTTCAGCAGATAGTTAGGATCTATCTCATCATCATCATCCATAAAACATATAAACTGTCCTTGCGCCTTGCGGATACCTGTATTCCTGGCAGACGAAACACCGCCATTTTCTTTATTGATAATAATTAATCGAGAGTGGGTTAACCCATACTCTCTCAAAACGTTTGATGTGTTATCTTTAGAACCATCATTAACAATAACAATTTCAAAATTTGGGTAAGTTTGTTTTTCTAATTTCGTTAGAGTTTCAGTAATGTAATCAGATGAATTATACGTCGGTATTATTATGGATACTAAAGGGTAATCATTGCTCATCGTGTTCTCTTGCCTGAACTAATAAAATATGATAGTACTCATCCTTAATTATTATTGTAACTCAGACATCTATGATTTTTATTATTATCCAAATAGTTTTCTTTTATACTTATTTAATTTAAATTTAATGAAGTAAATAAAAGCGTTAAACGTATCACCATTTTTCTTTGCATGTTGATATTTCACTTGATACTGCTTTTCATTCGTGGCTGGAATAAACGCCACATCATTCCAGCAAGAAGCCTGATAAGCCTCATTAAAATACTTCTGGCAGGGATAATTCGTCCAGTCGTTCCAGGGCTTCGTTACGCCAACATAATGAATCAGCTTAGTATCATCGGTAATGGTCTTTTTATAATCTTCATCGCTTTTATTTTCTAACTCATAATCAATGCCATAAAAGCAATCATAATCGCCGCTAATAAAAATACAATGACCAAAGAACAGAATATTTAAAATATCCTGATCAAGGCATTTATACTTCGTGTGCTGCGGGTCACTTGCCAGCATAGCAATGGCTTTATTCATAAAATCATTTTTCGCCCATGCTTCAAGCTGCAGATATACTACACCGGCGTTGAAATAATTCCCTGGAAGTCCCTCTATAGCCAGACGCTTCGCTGGTTTTTCCTGCATAAAAGGCACATCTTTAATAACAGCTGCAAACTTATCCCCATCAAAATTAATATCAAGCAATCCAGCTAATGAGCCTTTACAGATGACATCAGCATCGATATATAACAGATTTTCAATAGTTTCACTCAGATACTGGAACGCAACTAAACGGAAGAATGTTGCATAAGACCACTGTTTCAGGCTGGGGAAGATATCAATAAAGGCATTGGAGACTTTATAAATTCTTACTTCAGCGTTAGCATTTTTGCTGGTAAAAGCATTAACACGTTGTAGATAATCTTCATCAATGTAGTCGGTAAAGAGATGAAACTTAACCGCAAGGTCCGGATTATGCATAACAACTGATTGCATAGATACTGCCGCACCAAATAAAAAGTTACGGTCAATACCGTAAGCGATATTTAACACACGATCGGTGTTAGCAATTTCCCCAGAGACAGCGATTTCAGTAATACTCTCAGCTAATAAATCCATGTTGGTTCCGTTTTGACTGTGTGGTTTACGCTTTGCCTTTTAATTTTTTAATAAATTTGCGTAGTTTGGTTCTGTAGATTACTGAATAGTAGCCATAATCTTTTATTTCGTTGGCAATACCCAGGTGACGTTCCATGGCCAGACGATCACGAGCTTTACGCTCTGCCGTACAGCTTTTACCGGATAGGTCAATTATCCTGACACCATCTTTACTAACGATAAAGTTACCCCGGTGTGGGTCGCCCGATAGCATATTTAAGGCATGCAATTTTTCCATTGAAGCCTTAATTTCTGCTTTAATATTTTCTGGAATAATCGGCATATCATTGAGCTCTACGCCCTCGACATACTCGATAAGCATGATAAAAACACTGGCATAGTTGAAAATTTTACGCTCAGCCAGAAAATAAAAATCATTAGGAAAAGTAAGACCTGCACTTCTGACACGATCGGTTTCAACGATCAAATTCTGATAGTAGTCACCTTTTACAAAAGATTTTAAAAAACGTTCATTCCTTTTCGTTTTCGGAGCAAAGACTTTAAAAACATAGCGACCATATTTCGTATCAATCAAAGATACTTTGGTATCATCAATATTACGTAATACTTTTACTGTTTTAAAATTATAGGCCAGTATTTCATCAAAGATTTCTTTATATTTATTATCATTATCTTTGTAATAAAATGAGAAGCCGCGATAACGTATACTTGTAATCATAAGAGTAATTTATTTCTTAAGCTTGTACTTAATTAATGAAGTTATGCCTTTTATATACTCACCATGGGCAAACAGATGCTTATATTGTTTCTGCATTTCTGCAACAGTCCGCGCCTCTTTAAGAGGATATTTCTTCCAGGGAGATTGTTCACGCGCGATATTAAAGTATGATGCAGACGGATATCCAGCCCAGCTATGCCATGGTTTAGTTATCCCTGTATAGTGAATCAACACTGTTTTATCGGTAATGGTTTGCTGATACTTTCGATGACTACGATCATGAAGTTCGTTTTTCAGGGTATAAATAGTATCAAAATCCTTCGCAAGGTAGATATTATTCATATTAAATGCGATATTCAACGCATCCTGATCTAAATATTTAAGAGAGCCATATTTAGTTTCCCCTCGTAAAAGTTTGAGTAAATACGGTGTCAAATTTGCTTCATGCCATTTTTTAAGATTGACATAGATAACGCCTGCATTGAAATAACGTCCATTCATTTCGGGAATGTTGAGGCGTTTTGCACATGCCGCCTGAGTACTATCATTGTCAGGAATGACCGCAGCAAACTCATCTTTAAATATAATTTCTGTGAGAGGTTTCAGGCTTCCTTTACAAACAACATCGGCATCCAGATACAGCAGTGTGGGAATACTTTCACTCAGATATTCAAAAGACAATACCCTGAAGTATGTCGCGTACGACCAAAACTGTGACGTCGGCAGATCAGCAAAGTATTTTGGGTCAATTAAATATACAATAATTGAGGTATTAAATTGTTTTGCTGTTTCATTAAATGACTTTAAATAATCATCATCCACATAATCAGTGAAAACATGAAAGACAAAATTAATATCTGAATTATTAATCAAAACGGAAGAAATTGAAACGCCAGCACCATACAAAAAATTCTTATCGATACCGTAGGAAACATTTAGCTCTGGGGCGTTTTCTTTTTTATTATCTGCTAAATACGAAAACCGTTCTTTTATAAATTCATTCATTTAACTTTTCTCAATTTCATTTTATTATCTTTAAATAAAAATAATAAATATAATTCATTATCCCGTTAATTGGTTTATTTTGTTTAAAATTATGCTTGGCGCAATAACGAGCATAGTTTGAGTTAACTGGCCGCATTAACGGTTCATTTTTCCAGGGCGATGCTTCTTTGGCTTTGATAAAAGGTTGCGCACTTGGATAACCGGCCCAGTAATGCCAGGGTTTTGTTGGGCCGACATAATGAATTAATACGGTTTCATCATTAATTGGACAAACAAATGATTTTTTTAATTCATAATTTAAACTAAACTGCGTATTGTATTTAGCATCAATGAATTTAACTTTCCCTAACAGGATAAGATTAAGGATATCTTGATCCATATAGGTTAAACGGGAAACGATGGCTTTATCAGCAAGCATCGACATCGCTTTAGCAGAAACGGACTCCTGCGCCCACGCTAGTGTATTAATTAACAGGACACCTGAATTAAAGTAACCCTTTTCAAGTTCATTACACTGCAGACTTTGACCCCGTAACGACCACCAGTTAGCATCGCGTTCAGTAACAACAGCAGCAACGTTATTGGCAAGATCCATTGTTATCAGCGGCTTTAAGTTTCCCTGACAGGCGATATCAGCATCCAGGTAAAGGATCTTATCTTGTTGATCAATAAAGTAATCTGCAATTACAAAACGGAAATACATGGCAATAGACCAATTTTTGGTCGTCGGTAATGCCTTAAGCCGTTCACAATTTACCAGATGGATCTGGATACAGGTACGATAGCTTTTCGCCAATTGGGCTAAACGCTGGATATCGGCTTCAGGGATATCATCAATAAAAACGTGGAAAACAAAACTCACGTCGTTGTTATGTAACAAAACTGACGTGATTGAAACACCACAACCAAAAAGAAAGTTTTTATCAATGCCATAAGCAACATGGAATGATGATGCCACTGACGCCGCTGGCCTTTCATCGAAGATGATTGTCTTATTGATCATCTCTTGTGGATTAAAATAGTGGGCACTCATATTTCTCTCCGGAAATTACAACGATTTTCGAATCGTTCTTTCCCTGATTTTTGTGGCTTTTGCTTCTGCTTGCGACAGCAGTCCTTGTTCCTGCTTGAGAATGTCTTTAAGCGGGGCGGCAAAATACACTTTCATAAACCGCCAGATATCCCGCTGAGTCAGGCCGATATTCATCGAAGAAAAATAAAGCCCAATAAGATCTTTATCGCGCCAACGACGTGGAACGCGCGTGCGAAGCTGCGCCCGGTGCAGGTCAATTACCGAAATTTTTAACTCCTCTTCCTTACCGGAAAAAGGCAAGTGCAGCAGGAAATGACAGATATAACAGTCACGGTGGTTAATGCCCGCAGCATGCATATCGCGCACCATCGTCGCGACACGCTTAATAAGCATACGCTTTACGCGAACATCTGGTGGGTTGGTCGCCCAGTCAGCACAGTAATCTTCCAGACTGATGGTTGGGGTCAGATCTTCGGTAATAATAAACGAGGTTCTGGTCAGCGGATTAATACCTTTTTCGCCAAATGCCACCCCATACATAGTATCAACGCCGACATCCCGCAGTCGATGAATCGCATTCCATTCGCGGTCTGCGCCTAATACTGGCATCCGCAATGAGAGTAAATTTTTGATTATCTCTTTCAGGGTCGTGCCGCGATGCCATTTGAGAAAATAGCTTTTGCCCGCCATTTCAAATCGCAGAGTGCGGCGAGTTTCCAGTTCACGAAAAACCTCACCCTGCAAGGTTTTAACTTCCTCAAAAGGATCTTTACCGCGCCATAACGTGGCAAACGGCTCTTTAAGTTCAACCATCCAGACCACCCGTTATGATATCCGCCGCTTTCTCTGGCAGACTGTATAAATCTTGTGTATCAGCATAATGTCGCGCATTTTCCGCCCAGGCCTGGCGCAATGAAGATTGCGTTAACGCTTTGCGTAAAATCTCATTCAATGTTTCCTGGCGGAATGGCTCAGCAATAGCCTCGCCGCAATTGGCGTCGACAATATAATGCGCATAGCCACAAACGGCTGTTGTTAGTACCGGTAATCCTGCAGTAATCGCTTCCAGTAGCACAATTCCCGCTGCTTCCTGGTAGGCAGGATGCAGTAATAAATCCGCCGCCGCCATTAATTCCGAGACATCGTTGCGTCCCGAGAAGAAGTGAACATTACTGCGCACGCCGCGTTTTTCTGCCAGCGCCTCAAATTTTCGCGGTTTATCCTGTCCAACAACATATAGCAATGTGTTGTGGCGCAGCGAATCCGGTAACGAAGCAAGTGCTTCAATGGAACGATCGACACCTTTACGCGTGAAGTCTGAACCGACCTGCAACAATAAATATTGTTGTTCGGTTATTCCATTCTTCTTACGGAAGATTTCACGGCTATTAGCTGGCTGCTGGTTATATTTACGATCAGGATAAATCCCCGGTGGCAGAATATGAAAACGCTCCGCTTCAGTCTGATAATGTTTCTGGAAATCGGCGATTTGCTTATCTGTCAGCATCAGCAGCTGTGTCGGCTTGCCCTGTTCGAAGGTTGCCCGCTCAAAGGCGGCATAATGGCGATAACGTGACGTCAGGCGATAGAAAAAGCCTTTTTCCTGCGCGACTTTCTCGGCATAACAAACATCAGCGGCATAATAAACGTCCAGCCCCGGCATTTTGTTGAATCCAACGACTTTATCGACGGGATGTTCGCGTAAATGTTTTTGCACCCAGGCAAAATACTCCGCATTGCGCCCGTGATTGGTATGCGATTTAACCGGCACTTTGATCAGTTCAAATACATCAGGGCATTCGCCTTCCCACGACTGGGTATAAACCCGAACATGATGACCTCGGGCGGCGACTGTCTGAGCAATACGCATAAAATCGCGCTGCAAACCGCCAAAGGGAAAATATTTATATAAACAAAAAGCAACGATCATAACGACGTACCTGTCGTGGAGGAGGGCAGTAATTTATCGACAGCAGCAATGACATCTGCCGCCGGAATAGCCGAAAGATACATCTCATTTCGGTCACGCTGATCGCGCGTTGGCATTTCCCGGTAATCTCCCGCCCAGAATTGAATCATGTTATTTGACCAGGGACGCCAGAAAATATGATCTGTTGCGCCAAACAGCGATATCAGCGGCGTATTAACTGCAGCGGCAATATGCGCCGGTGCGGAATCAACGCCAATAAACAGCTGCGCATGATCGATTAACGCACCAAGTTCCGGGAAGGTCACCTTTCCAGCCAGCGCCGTTACTGGTGGCGTCTGGCATCCCTGCGCAATTTCATTGACGCAGGCCAGATCGTCTTTATCCGGGCCGGACGTCAGAACAACTTCATAACCACGAGCATGTAAGGCATCAATCACAGCGGAAAACTTGGCGTTGTCCCAGCATTTGAAGATTTGCCGCGCCGTAGGTTGGATAACCACATAATTTTGTCCAACACCAGCGTGATCAAGTTCGCGACGCATACGTTTCCAGCTTGCAGGCGGGTAACTCATGGTTGTCTGCTTCACCAACGAATCAAGTCCCAATGGTGTCAGCACGGATAAGTTACTTTCCACCACATTTCCACCCTGCAACGGCACCAAATGGGTGAAACTTTTACGCCAAAAAGCAGACTGCCGATGATGATAATCCTGGGAAATTTTCACACGGGCATTTAATAAGCGAACCAGTATAGCAACCATCCATTGATCGGTAAGATTGACGATAAGGTCATACTTATTGGCACGTAATACCTTGATGAGATGAAAAAAGTTGGCAATTTTTTCTGAGGCTTTTGCTTTTTTATTTTTTATGCCGTAGAGCGCGTTAATCTCTGGATTTTCAGACAGGATCGGGATGGTGTCCTGATAAAGCAGCACATCGATTTTTGCGTCAGGGTAATTTTTTTTCAGCGAACTAATGACGGGAGTCGTTAATAACATATCCCCATGAAAACGCATCTTAATGAGCAAAATTCTTCGAAATGGCTTATCCACAAGTAACTCTTTTTGTTGAGATTATCCGATTAAGGTGAAGCAGAAAAAGCACGCTACCGCCCCAGGCTCAACAGCTACCTGAATACTGATACCGCACTGATATTGACGCGCTAGTGTATCACTTCTTTCGCGGCAATCCGACCCGAATGATTTTTAAGCACATTGTTGATTTTCAATAAAGAAATCAATCAAATAAAATCATTAGCAACCATATTCTTTCACTGTTGCTCTGCGATTCCTTCCTGCACGTACAGCAGAAATCAATGAATCGCATAAAAATACAAAAAAAGTATAGATGTTCAGCAAGAATTGGCGGGTAAATTGCTATTTAAGTCAAAAACGGGAAAAGTAATGGTAAAGCCACAGCTAAATACATAGAATCCCCAGCACATCCATAAGTCAGCTATTTACTATGCTCGAATTGCTTTACACCGCCCTTCTCTACCTTATTCAGCCGCTGATCTGGATACGGCTCTGGGTGCGCGGACGTAAGGCTCCGGCCTATCGAAAACGCTGGGGTGAACGTTACGGTTTTTACCGCCATCCGCTAAAACCAGGCGGCATTATGCTGCACTCCGTCTCCGTCGGTGAAACTCTGGCGGCGATCCCGTTGGTGCGCGCGCTGCGCCATCGTTATCCTGATTTACCGATTACCGTTACAACCATGACGCCAACCGGTTCGGAGCGCGTACAATCGGCTTTCGGGAAGGATGTTCAGCACGTTTATCTGCCATATGACCTGCCCGATGCACTTAATCGTTTCCTGAATAAAGTCGACCCTAAACTGGTGTTGATTATGGAAACCGAACTATGGCCTAACCTGATTGCGGCGCTACATAAACGTAAAATTCCGCTGGTGATCGCTAACGCGCGACTCTCTGCCCGCTCGGCCGCAGGTTATGCCAAACTGGGTAAATTCGTCCGTCGCTTGCTGCGTCGTATTACGCTGATTGCTGCGCAAAATGAAGAAGATGGTGCACGTTTTGTATCACTGGGCGCAAAAAATAATCAGGTGACCGTTACCGGTAGCCTGAAATTCGATATTTCTGTAACGCCGCAACTGGCTGCTAAAGCAGTGACGCTGCGCCGCCAGTGGGCACCACACCGCCCGGTATGGATTGCCACCAGCACTCACGAAGGCGAAGAGAGTGTGGTGATCGCCGCACATCAGGCATTGTTACAGCAATTCCCGAATTTATTGCTCATCCTGGTACCCCGTCATCCGGAACGCTTCCCGGATGCGATTAACCTTGTCCGCCAGGCTGGACTAAGCTATATCACACGCTCTTCAGGGGAAGTCCCCTCCACCAGCACGCAGGTTGTGGTTGGCGATACGATGGGCGAGTTGATGTTACTGTACGGCATTGCCGATCTCGCCTTTGTTGGCGGTTCACTGGTTGAACGTGGAGGGCATAATCCGCTGGAAGCTGCCGCACACGCTATTCCGGTATTGATGGGGCCGCATACTTTTAATTTTAAAGACATTTGCGCGCGGCTGGAGCAGGCAAGCGGGCTGATTACCGTTACCGATGCCACTACGCTTGCAAAAGAGGTTTCCTCTTTACTCACCGACGCCGATTACCGTAGTTTCTATGGCCGTCATGCCGTTGAAGTACTGTATCAAAACCAGGGCGCGCTACAGCGTCTGCTTCAACTGCTGGAACCTTACCTGCCACCGAAAACGCATTGAGGTTGTTATGCAAAAACGGGCGATTTATCCGGGTACTTTCGATCCCATTACCAATGGTCATATCGATATCGTGACGCGCGCCACGCAGATGTTCGATCACGTTATTCTGGCGATTGCCGCCAGCCCCAGTAAAAAACCGATGTTTACCCTGGAAGAGCGTGTGGCACTGGCACAGCAGGCAACCGCGCATCTGGGGAACGTGGAAGTGGTCGGGTTTAGTGATTTGATGGCGAACTTCGCCCGTAATCAACACGCTACGGTGCTGATTCGTGGCCTGCGTGCGGTGGCAGATTTTGAATATGAAATGCAGCTGGCGCATATGAATCGCCACTTAATGCCGGAACTGGAAAGTGTGTTTCTGATGCCGTCGAAAGAGTGGTCGTTTATCTCTTCATCGTTGGTGAAAGAGGTGGCGCGCCATCAGGGCGATGTCACCCATTTCCTGCCGGAGAATGTCCATCAGGCGCTGATGGCGAAGTTAGCGTAGCGTTTATGCCGGATGGTATGCCATCCGGCGCGCATGAATTACTTCTGGCACTGCCGACAATAAAACGTTGCCCGCTGCGCATGTTTAGTCGCCACAATCGGCGTACCGCACACCCGACACGGCTCACCTTTTCGCCCGTAAACCTGCAATTCCTGAGCGAAATAGCCCGGTTTACCATCACTTTGCAGAAAATCTTTCAGCGTTGTACCACCCTGCTCAATCGAACGCAGCAACACCGCTTTAATCACCCGAGCTAACAATTCACACTCTGCCAGCGACAGTGATGACGCCAGCCGATCCGGATGGATCCCCGCCGCAAACAGTGATTCGCTGGCATAGATATTCCCTACCCCTACCACCAGCTTGTTATCCATCAGCCACGGTTTAATCGCCGTTTTTTTCTTCGCGCACTTCTGATGCAGATACTCACCATTGAAATCGTCGCTAAGCGGCTCCGGTCCAAGATGGGTCAGCACATTATGCCCTTCCAGCTCTTTGGTCCACAGCCAGGCACCAAAGCGGCGCGGATCGGTGTAGCGCAGCACTTTGCCGTTGCTCATCACCAAATCCACATGGTCATGCTTTTCAGGGGGAAGTTCTTCTGGAAGGATGCGCAGGCTGCCAGACATCCCTAAATGAATGATAATCCAGCCCTCAGGCAGCTCCAGCAGCAGATATTTAGCCCGCCGCTGCACGCTAAGCACTGGTTGGTCGCTTAAACGGTAGATCTCTTCTGAAACCGGCCAGCGCAAGCGTCCGTTGCGCACCACTGCATGAAGAATGGTTGCACCAACGAGATGCGGTTCTATGCCGCGGCGGCTGGTTTCAACTTCGGGTAATTCAGGCATAGCATCTCCAGGAATGAACAGATGCAGTCAATATGGGGGCAAGCAGATAACAAAAAACCCCGCCGGAGCGAGGTTTTTTGTTACATCAAAGCGAGAATTATTTGATTTTCGCTTCTTTGTAGATCACGTGCTGGCGAACAACTGGATCGAATTTTTTCAGTTCCAGTTTTTCCGGCTTAGTACGTTTGTTCTTCGTAGTGGTATAGAAGTGACCAGTACCAGCAGAAGAAACCAGCTTGATTTTCTCACGAATACCTTTAGCCATGATTTATTTCCTCTAAGTACTTAGTACTTTTCGCCACGGGCACGCAGTTCAGCCAGAACTGTATCGATGCCTTTTTTATCGATTACACGCATACCTTTAGCAGATACGCGCAGGGTGACAAAACGCTTCTCGCTCTCAACCCAGAAACGGTGAGAGTGCAGGTTCGGCAGGAAACGGCGTTTAGTCGCGTTCAGTGCGTGGGAACGGTTGTTACCGGTCACCGGACGCTTGCCAGTAACTTGGCAGACTCGGGACATGTCTATTCTCCAAAAATCAAATTAGCTCGAGCTTCGTATGGGGTATTGGCGCCTCGTCAGGCTTTACAGCCCGGTCATCGCAGTTCTATGTGAACTCTCGATTGCCAGGCCCAAATGCCAAACCCGAGATTCTCAAAGGTGGCGTAGTATACGCTGACTCAGCGATGTGCTCAAGTCCCGAACAGACAAAGATCCCGAAGGATCGCGCATAGCGGGTTAAATCCAGCCGCGTTCGGCAAAAGAAACATACTCTCCACGCCCAATCACGATATGGTCGAGCACGCGTAAATCCATGAACTGACAACTCTTTATTATCCGTTCAGTAATGAGTTTATCCGCTTTACTGGGTTCAGCACAACCCGAAGGGTGATTATGTGCAAGGATCAGCGCCGAGGCGTTTATTTTTATCGCTTCGCGGATAATTTCCCGAGGATGGACTTCAACATGGTTTAGCGTGCCGGAAAAAAGACGGCTATGCGTTATAACCCGGTGTTGGGAGTCGAGAAAGATCACCATAAAGATCTCCCGCTCCTCACCCGTGAGCTGGCTTTGTAAAAATTCCCGCGTCATCTCCGGGCTGAGTAAAGGGCTTTCTTCACGCATCCGCACGTTGTAGTAACGCCGCGCCAGTTCAGCAATCCCCTTTAACTGGGCAAATTTCGCTACGCCAATTCCATGAACGCCACTAAATTGTTCATATTCAGAGGTTAACAAGCCATAAAGAGAGCCGAAATTCTCCAGCATCTCTTTTGCCAGGGTTAATACATCTTTACCGCGCGTTCCGGTACGCAGAAATAACGCCAGCAGCTCGACATCCGTTAAGGCGCTAATACCAAACTTCAGCATTTTTTCGCGCGGCATCAACAGCTGTGCATTGTTTTTCACCTTCACCTCCTTTGTGGTGCTCGCATCCTGTCATAGCCGTTCCGTTAAATCGACGGCCAGTTTTCAATCCTGGAAAGCGCCTCGCAAAGTGAATCTCAGGTGAAGGCACGACAACAAAAGTATTGTGATAAAATCGCCAACTTCTGGTGTCACCCTACAGGAAAAATCAACATGAGCCTGGCCGGTAAAAAAATCGTTCTCGGCGTTAGCGGCGGTATTGCTGCCTATAAAACCCCTGAACTGGTGCGTCGTTTGCGCGATCGCGGGGCCGACGTCCGCGTAGCCATGACCGAAGCGGCAAAAGCCTTTATCACCCCACTTAGCTTGCAGGCGGTTTCTGGTTATCCCGTTTCCGACAGTTTGCTGGACCCGGCAGCCGAAGCCGCTATGGGCCATATTGAGCTGGGTAAATGGGCTGATTTAGTGATTCTCGCCCCTGCCACGGCAGATTTGATTGCCCGTGTTGCTGCCGGAATGGCGAATGACCTGGTATCGACGATTTGTCTGGCTACACCTGCGCCTGTAGCCGTGCTCCCCGCCATGAACCAGCAGATGTACCGTGCCGCTGCCACGCAGCATAATTTAGAGGTGCTTGCTTCCCGTGGTTTGCTCATCTGGGGGCCAGACAGTGGCAGTCAGGCTTGTGGTGATATCGGTCCTGGGCGAATGCTCGATCCGTTAACCATTGTGGATATGGCGGTGGCGCATTTTTCGCCCGTCAACGACCTGAAACATCTGAACATTATGATTACCGCCGGTCCGACGCGTGAACCGCTCGATCCGGTGCGTTATATCTCTAATCACAGCTCCGGCAAGATGGGTTTTGCTATCGCCGCCGCCGCTGCCCGTCGTGGCGCGAACGTCACGCTGGTATCAGGTCCAGTTTCACTACCGACGCCACCGTTTGTTAAACGTGTTGATGTGATGACCGCGCTGGAAATGGAAGCCGCCGTGAATGCTTCTGTACAGCAGCAAAATATTTTTATCGGTTGCGCCGCCGTGGCGGATTATCGCGCAGCTACCGTGGCCCCAGAAAAAATCAAAAAGCAGGCCACGCAGGGTGATGAATTAACAATAAAAATGGTTAAAAACCCCGATATCGTCGCAGGCGTTGCCGCACTAAAAGACCATCGACCCTACGTCGTTGGATTTGCCGCCGAAACAAATAATGTGGAAGAATACGCCCGGCAAAAACGTATCCGTAAAAACCTTGATCTGATCTGCGCGAACGATGTTTCCCAGCCAACTCAAGGATTTAACAGCGACAACAACGCATTACACCTTTTCTGGCAGGACGGAGATAAAGTCTTACCGCTTGAGCGCAAAGAGCTCCTTGGCCAATTATTACTCGACGAGATCGTGACCCGTTATGATGAAAAAAATCGACGTTAAGATTCTGGACCCGCGCGTTGGGAAGGAATTTCCGCTCCCGACTTATGCCACCTCTGGCTCTGCCGGACTTGACCTGCGTGCCTGTCTCGACGACGCCGTAGAACTGGCTCCGGGTGACACTACGCTGGTTCCGACCGGGCTGGCGATTCATATTGCCGATCCTTCACTGGCGGCAATGATGCTGCCGCGCTCCGGATTGGGACATAAGCACGGTATCGTGCTTGGTAACCTGGTAGGATTGATCGATTCTGACTATCAGGGCCAGTTGATGATTTCCGTTTGGAACCGTGGTCAGGACAGCTTCACCATTCAACCTGGCGAACGCATCGCCCAGATGATTTTTGTTCCGGTAGTACAGGCTGAATTTAATCTGGTGGAAGATTTCGACGCCACCGACCGCGGTGAAGGCGGCTTTGGTCACTCTGGTCGTCAGTAACACATACGCATCCGAATAACGTCATAACATAGCCGCAAACATTTCGTTTGCGGTCATAGCGTGGGTGCCGCCTGGCAAGTGCTTATTTTCAGGGGTATTTTGTAACATGGCAGAAAAACAAACTGCGAAAAGGAACCGTCGCGAGGAAATACTTCAGTCTCTGGCGCTGATGCTGGAATCCAGCGATGGAAGCCAACGTATCACGACGGCAAAACTGGCCGCCTCTGTCGGCGTTTCCGAAGCGGCACTGTATCGCCACTTCCCCAGTAAGACCCGCATGTTCGATAGCCTGATTGAGTTTATCGAAGATAGCCTGATTACTCGCATCAACCTGATTCTGAAAGATGAGAAAGACACCACAGCGCGCCTGCGTCTGATTGTGTTGCTGCTTCTCGGTTTTGGTGAGCGTAATCCTGGCCTGACCCGCATCCTCACTGGTCATGCGCTGATGTTTGAACAGGATCGCCTGCAAGGGCGTATCAACCAGCTGTTCGAGCGTATTGAAGCGCAGCTGCGTCAGGTATTGCGTGAAAAGAGAATGCGTGAGGGTGAAGGTTACACCACCGATGAAACCCTGCTGGCAAGCCAGATCCTGGCCTTCTGTGAAGGTATGCTGTCACGTTTTGTCCGCAGCGAATTTAAATACCGCCCGACGGATGATTTTGACGCCCGCTGGCCGCTAATTGCCGCGCAGTTGCAGTAATATGACGCCGGATGACTTTTCATCCGGCGAGTTTCTTTAAACGCCAAACTCTTCGCGATAGGCCTTAACCGCCGCCAGATGTTCCGCCATTTCCGGCTTCTCTTCCAGATAGGCAATCAGATCTTTCAGGGTGATGATAGAGATCACTTTGCAGTTGTAATCACGCTCAACTTCCTGAATCGCCGAAATCTCGCCGCGCCCCCGTTCCTGACGATCAAGCGAAATCAATACGCCAGCAAGCGTCGCGCCATTAGCCTGAATAATCTCCATCGATTCGCGAATCGCCGTTCCGGCGGTGATCACATCATCTACCAGCATTACGCGTCCTTGTAACGCGCTACCAACCAGATTGCCGCCTTCACCGTGGTCTTTTGCCTCTTTGCGGTTAAAGCAGTACGGCAGGTCAAGGTCATGATGCTCCGCCAGCGCCACGGCGGTAGTGGTCGCAATCGGGATCCCTTTGTAAGCAGGGCCAAACAGCAGATCGAACTCAATGCCAGAATCCACCAATGCTTCAGCGTAAAAACGGCCTAACAGTGCCAGGTCGCGCCCGGTATTAAACAGCCCGGCGTTGAAGAAATAGGGGCTTTTGCGCCCGGATTTCAGCGTAAACTCGCCAAACTTTAACACCTGCTTGCTAAGCGCAAATTCAATAAACTGGCGCTGATATGGTTTCATGCCTTCGCTCCTCATCTTACTTTTCTACAGACAAAAAAAAGGCGACTCATCAGTCGCCTTAAAAATCAGTTTGCCAGCGCCGCCTTCTGCGTCGCTACAATGGATTCGATTCCCCCTCGGGCCAGCGCCAACAAGGTGAGTAGCTCTTCATGGGTGAACGGCTCGCCTTCTGCCGTCCCCTGCACTTCAATGATGCGCCCGTCTTCGGTCATCACTACGTTCATGTCGGTCTCTGCGGCTGAGTCTTCAACGTATTCCAGATCGCAAATTGCTTCACCGTTTACAATACCGACAGAAACTGCGGCTACCATCCCTTTCATCGGGTTGGTTTTCAGCTTGCCGTTTTCCACCAGCTTCTGTAGCGCATCTGCCAGCGCCACGCAGGCACCCGTAATCGACGCGGTACGCGTGCCACCATCAGCCTGAAGCACGTCGCAGTCCAGCGTAATGGTGAACTCACCCAGCGCTTTCAAATCTACTGCCGCGCGAAGAGCACGGGCGATCAGACGCTGGATTTCCATTGTGCGTCCACCCTGCTTACCTTTCGCCGCTTCACGAGCGTTACGGGTGTGGGTAGAACGTGGCAGCATGCCGTACTCTGCGGTGATCCAGCCCTGGCCCTGACCTTTCAGGAAGCGCGGCACGCCTTCTTCAATAGAGGCGGTACACAACACTTTGGTATCGCCAAATTCGACCAGCACCGAGCCTTCTGCATGTTTTGTATAGTTACGAGTCAGGGTAACGGGACGCACCTGATTATTGCTACGGCCTGCTGGACGCATATTGAAATCTCCGGCTTGAAACAAATGTGGCTGCGCATTATACGGACTTCCGGCGGTTATTCCTATCCTGACAAGGCATCGATGGCTATAATCCTTCCACCTCTCCTTTTATAAACAGGAACGTCTATGATCCGCAGTATGACCGCCTACGCCCGGCGTGAAATCAAGGGTGAATGGGGGAGCGCAACCTGGGAAATGCGCTCGGTAAACCAGCGTTATCTGGAAACTTACTTTCGTCTGCCGGAGCAGTTCCGTAGCCTTGAACCTGTCGTTCGCGAGCGTATTCGTTCTCGCCTGACGCGCGGTAAAGTGGAATGTACCCTGCGCTATGAGCCAGATGTTAGCGCACAAGGTGAGCTGATCCTCAATGAAAAACTGGCTAAACAGCTGGTAACTGCCGCGAACTGGGTAAAAATGCAGAGTGACGAAGGGGAAATCAACCCGGTTGATATTCTGCGCTGGCCGGGCGTGATGGCAGCCCAGGAGCAGGATCTCGACGCCATTGCCGCTGAAATTCTCGCGGCGCTGGATGGTACGCTGGACGACTTTATTGTCGCGCGCGAAACCGAAGGTCAGGCACTGAAAGCATTGATCGAGCAGCGTCTGGAAGGCGTCACCGCCGAAGTGGTCAAAGTCCGCGCCCATATGCCGGAAATCCTGCAATGGCAGCGTGAGCGTCTGGTCGCGAAGCTGGAAGATGCTCAGGTTCAGTTGGAAAACAACCGTCTGGAGCAGGAGTTGGTTCTGCTGGCACAACGAATTGACGTTGCCGAAGAACTGGACCGCCTGGAAGCGCATGTCAAAGAGACCTACAACATTCTGAAGAAAAAAGAAGCCGTTGGTCGTCGTCTGGACTTTATGATGCAGGAATTCAACCGCGAGTCGAACACTCTTGCGTCGAAATCTATCAATGCCGAAGTGACAAACTCCGCCATCGAGCTGAAAGTGTTGATTGAGCAGATGCGCGAGCAGATTCAGAATATTGAGTAACTCGTAACACTAATTCTTACTTTTCAGCCTTCACAAATGCCGCCCACTCAAACAGAGCGGCATTTTTCTTCCCCGCAACTTCAATTCTGTTTTGCGTGCCTGCTCCAGATTTTGCGATGTTTTTTTGCCCAGCACACTGAGAACGTGAGATACTCACAACTGTATATAAATACAGTTACAGATTTACTTTCTTTGCAATCGATATCACATGGAGTGGGCAATGAACGAACATCATCAACCTTTTGAAGAAATACGGCATTATGGCACTGAAGGGCAAGAATTTTGGTCAGCTAGAGAATTGGCACCGTTACTGGATTATCGGGACTGGCGCAATTTTCAAAAGGTACTGGCCCGCGCGACTCAAGCGTGCGAAGCCAGCAATCAAGCTGCATCTGACCATTTCGTTGAAACCACCAAAATGGTTGTATTAGGTTCAGGGGCTCAACGAGAACTTGAAGATGTTCATCTCTCCCGCTATGCCTGTTACCTGGTAGTACAAAACGGCGACCCTGCGAAACCGGTTATTGCGGCAGGGCAAACTTATTTTGCTATCCAGACCCGACGGCAGGAGCTGGCTGACGATGAAGCTTTCAGGCAACTTCGTGAAGACGAAAAGCGTCTTTTTCTGAGAAATGAATTGAAAGAACATAACAAACAATTGGTTGAGGCAGCGCAGCAAGCTGGGGGAGCGACAGCTATCGATTTCGCCATATTTCAGAATCATGGTTACCGGGGGCTGTATGGTGGATTAGATCAGAAAGCTATTCATCAGCGGAAGGGGCTGAAAAAGAATCAGAAGATCCTGGATCATATGGGTTCAACAGAACTGGCGGCTAATCTCTTTCGAGCTACCCAAACAGAAGAAAAACTCAAGCGGGATGGCGTGAATTCAAAACAGCAAGCAAACACCACACACTTTGACGTGGGTCGCAAGGTGAGGCAAACCATTCAGGAACTTGGCGGAACCATGCCTGAGGAGTTGCCGACCCCGCAGGTCAGCATCAAGCAGTTGGAAAACAGTGTAAAAATTACAGAGAAGAAATAGCAGAAACTAAAAACTCTTTTTGTTGATTGAGACACCCGATGCGTAAGCCAAGGTCCAGGTGCAGTGAACACAATGGCTAAATATTGCACCTTTCTTTCCCCCCCTCAGTTTTAACCTATTTTTTCTTATGCATTTTCTCAGACAAGAAGTCAGAAGAATGCATCTCTGCTACAGAAAATAGCGATTTCACATAACTACAAGTTATCAATTTCCCCTCACCTTAAAAAATCTCAATCGTGACAATGCGCACAAATCGCTACCCTGCCAGACAGATTTTTAGGGAGAGAACCATGCTGTTACACATTTTGTATTTGGTTGGCATTACTGCCGAAGCCATGACGGGGGCGCTGGCGGCCGGACGACGGCGCATGGATACATTTGGCGTAATTATTATTGCGACCGCCACCGCAATTGGCGGAGGGTCAGTGCGCGATATTCTGCTGGGCCACTATCCGCTCGGCTGGGTCAAACACCCGGAATATGTGATTATCGTCGCTACCGCCGCAGTACTCACCACTATCGTTGCTCCTGTAATGCCTTACCTGCGCAAAGTGTTTCTGGTGCTCGATGCGCTCGGACTGGTGGTCTTTTCTATCATCGGGGCACAGGTTGCACTGGATATGGGGCACGGCCCAATTATTGCCGTTGTCGCGGCGGTAACCACCGGCGTGTTTGGCGGCGTTTTGCGCGATATGTTCTGTAAACGCATCCCACTGGTATTCCAGAAAGAGTTGTATGCCGGTGTCTCATTTGCCTCCGCCGTGCTGTACATCGCGCTGCAACACTATGTTTCTAATCATGATGTGGTAATTATCTCCACCCTGGTATTCGGCTTTTTTGCCCGCTTACTGGCGCTACGCCTTAAGCTGGGATTACCGGTCTTTTACTACAGCCACGAAGGACACTAAGGTTCAAAACCTGTGATCTGCTGGGCAGCCAGCCAACTGCCCAGCTTCTTGATTTGCGCATTTTCCTTCCATTCAATAACCTGTCTGGCGCGCCCCGATCCAGTGCCCGGCAGCTGCTGCCAGAACTGCTCCGTGCTAAATAAAAGTTGCGACCAGGACCGTTCATCACTGGCATTAAGCGCCGCCCGGGTTAGCGGTATTCCCATTGCCATCACCCAGCGAGTAAAAGGCTGCTTACGAGCCAGATTAAACTGATGCCATAGCTGCGCACTTTTACTTTTCGCGATCCCCGGCGTGTTCTGTAATTGCTCTGGCGTTAATAAAAGCCAGGAAAAGATATGCTCAAAGCGATGAGTCTGATGCAGCGCGCGCCAGCCGGCCTCACCAATGCCATCCAGCCCAAGAACCTGTTTTGCCCCCAGCCAGACTAAGCGTGAAATGAACTGTTCCTGACAAACATCAGAAGCAAAGTAGCAGGTCAACGAGTTAAAGCGGTTTTCTGGCGGTGTCGGTTTTGTACGTTCTGCACCGCGCCACACCACATCATCAATGCGAGGAATACCCTGACCGGCAAGGCTGACGAGAATCTGATCACCAGGCGCAATATCCCACTCCTGCCAGCGCCTGACGGAACCAATATTCACCCGCTGGACTTTTTTATCATCCAGCATGACAGGTGCGAGTGACGCAACCACCGATATTTTACCGCTCTTACCCACCGCAAACTGAATTGCCTTCACTTCGGCAACCTGAGCTACAGGTTGATATTTCCAGGCCACCAGCCACTCTGCCTGGCCCGGTAGCCAATGGCGGGATTCTGGCTCTTTCGCCGCTCGTACAACTACGCCATCGGTGACGAAGGGTAATTCCGCTTTCCACCACTCATTGCGTACGCGCGCAACTTCATCAGCATTTTTCACCGCACGGGTATACGTCTGCGTTAGAGTAAAACCTGCGGTAGCCAGCTCTTTTAAACGATCAGACATTAACTGCGGTCCATCCGGCCATGCCCAGACAAAAACGCCCAGAGAATTCAGCGTGTCGCTATCGTCCTGGCGCATCATCAAGCCAGCAACTTTTGCGCGGGCATTTATTCCCCCCATTTGTTGTTGGATATGCCCCTCGCGCTGAAGAAATATTTCCCCCTGAAGCGTACTGTTGGCTAAAGGCCCGCTAACGGTTTGCGGCACAGCGGAAATTAAGCTAACTTTCTGCGTCCAGTCCTCGCCTTTCAGGCCATTACCGCGACTGATTGCTTTGTTCAGTTTCCCGTCCCGATAAACCAGGGTTACCGCAACGCCATCAACTTTTGGCTGCACCCAAAGATCGCTACGTTCTCGCATCCACAGACTTAATGCGTTTTTATCCACCATTTTGCGTACACCCGTATGGGCAACCGGATGCATAACCGCACCATTTAAAGGCGGCATCATCACGTCGCGGGGCTCGCTCCCAAAGCAGCGTTGCCACTGCGTAAGACGGGCGCTTAACTGATCGTAAACACCGTCTTCCACCTCACTTTTTCCTTCCTTCCAGTAGTCATCGTCCCACTGTTTTATTTGCTGTTGCAGGCGGGAAATTTCTTCCTGTGCTCTGGCTGGCGACCAGGCCGGACAGACCGCCCACACAGATGATTGCCAGCACAAGATACTTATTAATATCGCCATCCATACTTTCATCATCACCTCCGCTGTAGGTAGTCAGGCAGATATACAACGTGATGAAAGCAAAGCCGAGTGGCAAAAACGGAGTCTGCGAGGACGCTTCCTGAAAATCGTCTTTATTGCAGTGAATGACAGGCAAATGCGGAAGCAGCTACGCAAAACGCAACAACTTTGCGCAAAAAGTGTGAGCAAGGGCTACGTCACATGGCCGCGCCGTGTATAATAAGCTCGTATGTAGGCTTTATTTCGCTAATCACATACGAAAGATACTCATGGCTCAAGGCACGCTTTATATTGTTTCTGCCCCCAGTGGCGCGGGTAAATCCAGCCTGATTCAGGCTTTATTAAAAACCCAACCGTTGTATGACACCCAGGTTTCTGTTTCACACACCACACGCCAACCGCGTCCTGGTGAAGTCCACGGTGAACATTATTTCTTTGTTAATCATGATGAATTTAAAGAAATGATTAGCAGAGATGCGTTCCTCGAACACGCAGAAGTTTTTGGTAATTACTATGGCACTTCGCGTGAGGCCATTGAGCAAGTACTGGCGACCGGTGTCGATGTTTTTCTCGATATCGACTGGCAGGGCGCGCAGCAAATTCGCCAGAAGATGCCGCACGCGCGGAGTATCTTTATTTTACCGCCGTCTAAAATTGAACTGGACCGCCGTCTACGCGGTCGCGGTCAGGACAGCGAAGAGGTCATTGCAAAGCGTATGGCGCAAGCTGTTGCAGAAATGAGCCATTACGCCGAATATGATTACCTGATTGTGAATGATGACTTCGATACCGCGTTGACCGATTTGAAGACCATTATTCGCGCCGAACGTCTGCGCATGAGCCGCCAAAAGCAGCGTCATGACGCTTTAATCAGCAAATTGTTGGCAGACTGAACCTGATTTCAGTATCATGCCCAGTCATTTCTTCACCTGTGGAGCTTTTTAAGTATGGCACGCGTAACTGTTCAGGACGCTGTAGAGAAAATTGGTAACCGTTTTGACCTGGTACTGGTCGCCGCGCGTCGCGCTCGTCAGATGCAGGTAGGCGGAAAGGATCCGCTGGTACCGGAAGAAAACGATAAAACCACTGTAATCGCGCTGCGCGAAATCGAAGAAGGTCTGATCAACAACCAGATCCTCGACGTTCGCGAACGCCAGGAACAGCAAGAGCAGGAAGCCGCTGAATTACAAGCCGTTACCGCTATTGCTGAAGGTCGTCGTTAATCACAAAGCGGGTCGCCCTTGTATCTGTTTGAAAGCCTGAATCAACTGATTCAAACCTACCTGCCGGAAGACCAAATCAAGCGTCTGCGGCAGGCGTATCTCGTTGCACGTGATGCTCACGAGGGGCAAACACGTTCAAGCGGTGAACCCTATATCACGCACCCGGTAGCGGTTGCCTGCATTCTGGCCGAGATGAAACTCGACTATGAAACGCTGATGGCGGCGCTGCTGCATGACGTGATTGAAGATACTCCCGCCACCTACCAGGATATGGAACAGCTTTTTGGTAAAAGCGTCGCCGAGCTGGTAGAGGGGGTGTCGAAACTTGATAAACTCAAGTTCCGCGATAAGAAAGAGGCGCAGGCCGAAAACTTTCGCAAGATGATTATGGCGATGGTGCAGGATATCCGCGTCATCCTCATCAAACTTGCCGACCGTACCCACAACATGCGCACGCTGGGCTCACTTCGCCCGGACAAACGTCGCCGCATCGCCCGTGAAACTCTCGAAATTTACAGCCCGCTGGCGCACCGTTTAGGTATCCACCACATTAAAACCGAACTCGAAGAGCTGGGTTTTGAGGCGCTGTATCCCAATCGTTACCGCGTAATTAAAGAAGTGGTGAAAGCCGCGCGCGGCAACCGTAAAGAGATGATCCAAAAAATCCTCTCTGAAATCGAAGGGCGTTTGCAGGAAGCGGGAATACCGTGCCGCGTCAGTGGTCGCGAAAAGCATCTTTATTCGATTTACTGCAAAATGGTGCTCAAAGAGCAGCGTTTTCACTCAATCATGGACATCTACGCTTTCCGCGTGATCGTCAATGATTCTGACACCTGTTATCGCGTGCTGGGCCAGATGCACAGCCTGTACAAGCCGCGTCCGGGCCGCGTGAAAGACTATATCGCCATTCCAAAAGCGAACGGCTATCAGTCGTTGCACACCTCGATGATTGGCCCGCACGGCGTGCCGGTTGAGGTCCAGATCCGTACCGAAGATATGGATCAGATGGCGGAGATGGGTGTTGCCGCGCACTGGGCTTATAAAGAGCACGGCGAAACCAGTACTACCGCACAAATCCGCGCCCAGCGCTGGATGCAAAGCCTGCTGGAGCTGCAACAGAGCGCCGGTAGTTCGTTTGAATTTATCGAGAGCGTTAAATCCGATCTCTTCCCGGATGAGATTTACGTTTTCACACCGGAAGGGCGCATTGTCGAGCTGCCTGCCGGTGCAACGCCCGTCGACTTCGCTTATGCAGTGCATACCGATATCGGTCATGCCTGCGTGGGCGCACGCGTTGACCGCCAGCCTTACCCGCTGTCGCAGCCGCTTACCAGCGGTCAAACCGTTGAAATCATTACCGCTCCGGGCGCTCGCCCGAATGCCGCTTGGCTGAACTTTGTCGTTAGCTCGAAAGCGCGCGCCAAAATTCGTCAGTTGCTGAAAAACCTCAAGCGTGATGATTCTGTAAGCCTGGGCCGTCGTCTGCTCAACCATGCTTTGGGTGGTAGCCGTAAGCTGAATGAAATCCCGCAGGAAAATATTCAGCGCGAGCTGGATCGCATGAAGCTGGCAACGCTTGACGATCTGCTGGCAGAAATCGGACTTGGTAACGCAATGAGCGTGGTGGTCGCGAAAAATCTGCAACATGGGGACGCCTCCATTCCACCGGCAACCCAAAGCCACGGACATCTGCCCATTAAAGGTGCCGATGGCGTGCTGATCACCTTTGCGAAATGCTGCCGCCCTATTCCTGGCGACCCGATTATCGCCCACGTCAGCCCCGGTAAAGGTCTGGTGATCCACCATGAATCCTGCCGTAATATCCGTGGCTACCAGAAAGAGCCAGAGAAGTTTATGGCTGTGGAATGGGATAAAGAGACGGCGCAGGAGTTCATCACCGAAATCAAGGTGGAGATGTTCAATCATCAGGGTGCGCTGGCAAACCTGACGGCGGCAATTAACACCACGACTTCGAATATTCAAAGTTTGAATACGGAAGAGAAAGATGGTCGCGTCTACAGCGCCTTTATTCGTCTGACCGCTCGTGACCGTGTGCATCTGGCGAATATCATGCGCAAAATCCGCGTGATGCCAGACGTGATTAAAGTCACCCGAAACCGAAATTAATGTTTTATGAACCCAACACGTTATGCACGCATCTGCGAAATGCTCGCCAGGCGGCAGCCTGATCTGACCGTCTGCATGGAGCAGGTCCACAAACCTCATAACGTTTCTGCGATTATTCGTACCGCAGATGCCGTTGGCGTACATGAAGTTCACGCCGTCTGGCCTGGTAGCCGCATGCGCACCATGGCTTCGGCAGCGGCGGGTAGTAACAGCTGGGTACAGGTGAAAACACACCGCACCATTGGCGATGCCGTCGCTCATCTCAAAGGCCAGGGCATGCAGATTCTGGCAACCCATCTTTCTGATAACGCTGTCGATTTCCGCGAAATTGATTACACTCGCCCGACCTGCATTTTGATGGGACAGGAGAAAACGGGCATCACGCAGGAAGCATTGGCCCTGGCGGATCAGGACATCATCATTCCGATGATCGGCATGGTGCAGTCGCTGAATGTTTCCGTTGCCTCAGCCCTCATTCTTTACGAAGCCCAGCGTCAGCGGCAAAATGCAGGCATGTACCTGCGTGAAAACAGCATGTTGCCGGAAGCAGAGCAACAACGCCTGTTGTTTGAAGGCGGCTATCCGGTGCTGGCGAAAGTCGCAAAACGCAAAGGCCTGCCTTATCCCCACGTCAATCAGCAAGGCGAGATCGAAGCTGATGCCGACTGGTGGGCTACTATGCAGGCTGCAGGGTAAGTGCCATGAAAGGTCGCCTGTTAGATGCTGTCCCACTCAGTTCCCTAACGGGCGTTGGCGCAGCACTTAGTAACAAACTGGCGAAAATCAACCTGCATACCGTGCAGGATCTACTCTTACACCTTCCCCTGCGCTACGAAGATCGCACCCATCTCTACCCCATCGGAGAACTACTGCCGGGCGTTTATGCCACGGTGGAAGGCGAAGTGCTGAACTGCAATATCTCCTTCGGCGGTCGGCGGATGATGACCTGCCAGATCAGCGACGGTTCCGGCATCCTCACCATGCGCTTTTTCAATTTCAGCGCGGCAATGAAAAATAGCCTGGCGGCGGGCCGCCGTGTACTGGCTTATGGCGAAGCAAAGCGCGGTAAATATGGTGCGGAGATGATCCACCCGGAATACCGCGTGCAGGGCGATCTCAGCACGCCAGAATTACAGGAAACGCTCACGCCGGTTTATCCAACAACGGAAGGCGTAAAGCAGGCCACGCTGCGTAAATTAACCGACCAGGCGCTGGATCTGCTCGACACCTGCGCCATTGAAGAACTCCTGCCGCCGGAACTGTCACAAGGAATGATGACGCTACCGGAAGCGTTGCGCACTTTGCACCGCCCGCCACCGACGCTACAGCTTAGCGATCTGGAAACCGGGCAGCATCCGGCGCAACGTCGTCTGATTCTGGAAGAACTGCTGGCGCACAACCTCAGCATGTTAGCCTTACGTGCCGGAGCACAGCGTTTTCATGCCCAGCCGCTGAGCGCCAATGACACGCTGAAAAATAAACTCCTCGCCGCCTTACCGTTCAAGCCAACGGGCGCACAGGCACGCGTAGTGGCGGAGATCGAGCGCGATATGGCGCTGGATGTGCCGATGATGCGTCTGGTGCAGGGCGATGTAGGTTCCGGTAAAACGCTGGTCGCCGCCCTCGCCGCGTTGCGTGCGATTGCCCACGGCAAACAGGTAGCATTGATGGCACCAACCGAATTACTCGCCGAGCAGCACGCCAATAACTTCCGCAACTGGTTTGCACCGCTCGGTATCGAAGTGGGCTGGCTCGCCGGTAAGCAGAAAGGTAAAGCACGGCTGGCACAGCAGGAAGCCATCGCCAGCGGTCAGGTGCAGATGATTGTCGGTACACACGCCATCTTCCAGGAACAGGTGCAGTTTAACGGCCTGGCGCTGGTGATTATCGACGAACAGCATCGTTTTGGCGTGCATCAGCGTCTGGCATTGTGGGAGAAAGGCCAGCAGCAGGGCTTCCATCCGCATCAGTTGATCATGACCGCCACGCCGATCCCCCGCACGCTGGCAATGACTGCGTATGCCGATCTCGATACCTCGGTGATAGATGAGCTGCCGCCAGGCCGCACGCCAGTGACTACGGTCGCTATTCCTGATACCCGCCGTACCGACATCATTGACCGCGTGCACCACGCCTGCATAACTGAAGGTCGTCAGGCATACTGGGTTTGTACGTTGATTGAAGAGTCGGAATTGCTGGAAGCGCAGGCGGCGGAAGCTACCTGGGAAGAGTTGAAACTGGCGCTACCAGAGTTGAACGTTGGCCTGGTACACGGGCGGATGAAACCTGCCGAGAAACAGGCGGTGATGGCGTCGTTTAAACAAGGTGAGCTACACCTGCTGGTTGCCACAACCGTTATTGAAGTCGGCGTTGATGTGCCTAACGCCAGTCTGATGATTATCGAAAACCCGGAGCGTCTGGGTCTGGCGCAGTTACACCAGCTTCGCGGGCGTGTAGGTCGTGGTGCGGTGGCTTCTCACTGCGTGCTGCTCTACAAAACGGCGCTCTCCAAAACCGCGCAAATTCGGCTGCAAGTGCTGCGCGACAGCAACGACGGTTTTGTGATTGCACAGAAAGACTTAGAGATTCGCGGACCGGGTGAACTGTTAGGTACGCGTCAGACGGGTAATGCTGAGTTTAAAGTGGCGGATTTACTGCGCGATCAGGCGATGATCCCGGAAGTTCAGCGCCTGGCGCGACATATTCACGAACGTTACCCACAACAAGCAAAAGCCCTGATAGAACGCTGGATGCCGGAGACGGAACGTTACTCCAACGCATGACCAGACTCATCACAAGACAAGTCACGCAGTAAATCTTCAATCTGGATAGTGAGGATATCCATTGCCTCATACGCATCCTGTGCAATTCGCGCCGCCATTGCGCCTTCCGGTTCACCACGCAGAATTTCAGCCGCTGCCTGTACGCCAGCCACAATCATTTCAGGTGTTAACATTTGGCGAAGAAAAGCGCGATTATCAGAGGACCAGCCATCTTTATGGCCTAATGGATGCCCCCAGCCTATCCATTCTTGCGACCATAACGGATTGGCTTCTATGGGATAAATTAGATGCGCGGCATACTGAATAGCACACACCGCTTTTCCTGGCGTATCCAGCGCCCACCAGCGCGACCAGAGAGAACGAATTAACGGCGCGGCCCCACCCAGAGTATTGAACACCGCCAGCCAGCAAAGAACGTTATTGAAACCACGCTCGTTATCCATACGCTGCAACGCGGTGTCCAGTAAAAATTGCCGTACCTGCTGGCGTTGGGAAGCATTCATCATCTCCTGCCAGAGATAGGGCCGACACAATGCCTTCATTAAGGATTCTTCGAAGTGATCACCATAACCGCCAGCTAAAACGGTTTCATGCCATTGCGCCAGGCAGAGCGGAAACAGATAGCGAAACAACTCTATTTGCATCGGTTCGTTATAAACGAGATTGAGTACATAGTAAGCACTCAAATCCCATTCGCTGATCTGCTGCCACTCTTTAGCCGCCAGCGCCTTGAGTTCGGCATCTGCGTAATCAAATTCCGTTTCCCATACACAGAGCACTGGCGGCTCATCACCAAAAATATGGCGACAGTGTTCACGTAGCGTTTCCGGTTCCTTCCGACGCTTTTTCATTTTTAACCGGCAAAAATCGGCAACATTAAATACAGCTTAATCACCAGCGCATTGACGATATCGATAAAGAACGCACCGACCATCGGCACCACCAAAAACGCCATGTGCGACGGGCCAAAGCGTTCAGTGATCGCCTGCATGTTGGCGATTGCCGTTGGCGTTGCACCGAGGCCAAAACCACAGTGACCCGCAGCCAGCACTGCCGCATCGTAGTTTTTGCCCATCATGCGCCAGGTAACGAAGATGGCATACAACGCCATGAAGATGGTCTGTACCACCAGAATCGCCAGCATCGGCAGCGCCAGCGAAGCCAGCTCCCACAGTTTCAGCCCCATCAGCGCCATCGCCAGGAACAACGACAAGCTTACGTTACCCAGCACGGATACCGCACGCTCAAAGACGCGGTAAAAGCCCATTATTGACAGACCGTTGCTCAGAATCACGCCAACAAACAGTACACAGACGAAGGTCGGCAGTTCAAAAGCAGTGCCAGCCAAAAGTTGCGCAACAATTTTCCCCACCGTCAGGCAGATAGCAATCAGCGCGATAGTTTCAATCAGCACCAACGAGGTGATCATGCGTCCCACATCCGGCTTTTCAAACGCCGTCGGGACTTCCTGGTCATCCGGAATACCGTTCGGCGTGGTGGAGTGTTTCACCAGATAGCGCGCCACCGGACCGCCAATCAAGCCGCCCAGCACCAGACCGAACGTTGCACAGGCCATCGCCACTTCCGTCGCATTGGTGAAGCCATAACGTTCAATGAACAATTTACTCCACGCAGCGCCCGTACCGTGACCGCCGGAAAGCGTAATAGAACCGGCCAACAGCCCCATCAGCGGATCAAGCCCTAACAAGCTAGCCATACCAATGCCAATGGCATTTTGCATCACCAACAGACCAACAACCACAATCAAGAAGATGCCAACCACACGCCCACCGGCACGCAAACTGGCAATGTTGGCGTTCAGGCCAATGGTGGCGAAGAAAGCCAGCATTAACGGATCGCGCAGGGACATATCAAAGTTGACTTCCCAGCCCATGCTTTTTTTCAGTACTAGTAGCGCCAGCGCCACCAACAAACCACCCGCAACAGGTTCCGGTATGGTGTATTTCTTCAAAAAGGAGACGGAATGGACCAACTTACGCCCGAGCAGCAACGTCAGCGTTGCGGCAACAAGCGTTGCTAAAGTATCGAGATGAAACATAGTTACTCCTTTGTATCCGCATCACTCTTTCATACTCGTCATACTTCATCGCGCAGTGGCAACTTCATGAACTATGACGGGTATCGAGTTATGCTTTCCTGGGTCAAATTCTCAGCTGTTAATGAACAAATGGCATGGATTTTAAGCAGAAAAATACCAAAAGTTATATAAAAAAGTGCATTTATCTCATTTAAATATTTAGATGAGGATGTGGCAAACGTTTGCTTTTCTCTTTCGGTCAGCTAAAATGCCCGCTTTGCTACCACGGGATTGTTTTCGATGTCTGTTTCCACCCTCGAGTCAGAAAATGCGCAACCGGTTGCGCAGACTCAAAACAGCGAACTGATTTACCGTCTTGAAGATCGTCCGCCGCTTCCTCAAACCCTGTTTGCCGCCTGTCAGCATCTGCTGGCGATGTTCGTTGCGGTGATCACGCCAGCGCTATTAATCTGCCAGGCGCTGGGTTTACCGGCACAAGACACGCAACACATTATTAGTATGTCGCTGTTTGCCTCCGGTGTGGCATCGATTATTCAAATTAAGGCCTGGGGTCCGGTTGGCTCCGGGCTGTTGTCTATTCAGGGCACCAGCTTCAACTTTGTTGCCCCGCTGATTATGGGCGGTACCGCGCTGAAAACCGGTGGTGCTGATGTTCCTACCATGATGGCGGCTTTGTTCGGCACGTTGATGCTGGCAAGTTGCACCGAGATGGTGATCTCCCGCGTTCTGCATCTGGCGCGCCGCATTATTACGCCGCTGGTTTCTGGCGTTGTGGTGATGATTATCGGCCTGTCGCTAATTCAGGTTGGGTTAACGTCCATTGGCGGCGGTTACGCAGCCATGAGCGATAACACCTTCGGCGCACCGAAAAATCTGCTGCTGGCAGGCGTGGTCTTAGCCTTAATTATCCTGCTTAACCGTCAACGTAACCCTTACTTACGCGTGGCCTCACTGGTAATTGCGATGGCGGCCGGATATGCGCTGGCGTGGTTTATGGGCATGTTGCCAGAAAGCAACGAACCTATGACGCAAGAACTGATTATGGTGCCAACGCCGCTCTATTACGGTCTTGGCATTGAATGGAGTCTGCTGCTGCCGCTGATGCTGGTCTTTATGATCACTTCGCTGGAAACCATTGGCGATATCACGGCGACCTCTGACGTTTCCGAACAGCCAGTGTCCGGTCCGCTGTACATGAAACGCCTGAAAGGCGGCGTGCTGGCAAACGGCCTGAACTCGTTTGTTTCGGCGGTGTTTAACACCTTCCCGAACTCCTGCTTCGGGCAAAACAACGGAGTGATCCAGTTGACTGGTGTTGCCAGCCGCTATGTCGGTTTTGTCGTCGCGCTGATGTTGATCGTGCTGGGTCTGTTCCCGGCAGTGAGCGGTTTTGTACAACACATTCCAGAACCGGTTCTGGGCGGCGCAACGCTTGTAATGTTTGGCACCATCGCCGCCTCCGGTGTGCGTATCGTTTCTCGTGAGCCGCTGAACCGTCGGGCGATTCTGATTATCGCGCTGTCGCTGGCGGTTGGTCTGGGCGTGTCTCAGCAGCCGCTGATTTTGCAGTTTGCCCCTGAATGGCTGAAAAACCTGCTCTCCTCCGGGATCGCCGCGGGCGGTATTACTGCCATCGTGCTGAATCTGATTTTCCCACCAGAAAAACAGTAATTCACTGGCGGCGGTAAGATAATTACCGCCGCAGTCTCACCTCTTTAACCATTCCCGCCTTGAGGATTGCGCGTAAATCGTGCATAACTCCCTTATGTGCATTTCACGGGATGGAAGACCATGAAATTTATTGGGAAGCTGCTTCTCTACATTCTCATCGCTCTGTTAGTGGCGATCGCTGGCCTCTATTTTCTTCTGCAAACCCGCTGGGGAGCAGAACATATCAGCGCATGGGTTTCCGAGAATAGCGACTATCATCTGGCCTTCGGGGCGATGGATCACCGTTTTTCCGCGCCATCTCATATCGTGCTGGAGAACGTCACGTTTGGTCGTGATGGCCAGCCCGCGACCCTGGTGGCCAAAAGTGTCGACATTGCGCTAAGCAGTCGGCAACTGACCGAACCACGCCATGTCGATACCATCCTGCTGGAAAACGGGACGCTGAATCTCACCGACCAGACCGCGCCGCTACCGTTCAAAGCCGATCGTCTGCAACTGCGTGATATGGCGTTTAATAGCCCGAATAGCGAATGGAAACTGAGCGCGCAGCGGGTAAATGGCGGCGTAGTTCCGTGGTCACCAAAAGCCGGTAAAGTGCTGGGTACGAAGGCGCAGATTCAGTTTAGTGCCGGATCGCTTTCGCTCAATGATGTTCCTGCCACCAATGTACTGATTGAAGGCAGTATTGATAACGATCGCGTTACGCTGACTAACCTGGGTGCCGACATCGCCCGCGGGACATTAACCGGAAACGCGCAGCGTAACGCCGACGGCAGCTGGCAAGTGGAAAACCTGCGCATGGCGGATATACGTCTACAAAGCGAAAAATCGCTAACCGACTTCTTTGCGCCATTACGCTCTGTCCCGTCGTTGCAGATTGGTCGCCTGGAAGTGATCGATGCTCGTTTGCAAGGTCCGGACTGGGCGGTGACCGACCTCGATCTCAGCTTGCGCAACATGACCTTCAGTAAAGATGACTGGCAGACACAGGAAGGCAAACTGTCGATGAACGCTAGCGAGTTCATTTATGGTTCGCTGCATTTATTTGACCCGATTATAAACACGGAATTTTCCCCGCAGGGCGTAGCGCTGCGCCAGTTCACCAGCCGCTGGGAAGGGGGTATGGTCAGAACGTCAGGGAACTGGCTGCGTGACGGGAAAACGTTGATCCTTGATGATGCGGCAATTGCCGGGCTGGAATATACCTTGCCGAAAAACTGGCAACAGTTGTGGATGGAAACGACACCCGGTTGGTTAAACAGCCTGCAACTGAAGAGATTTAGCGCCAGCCGCAATCTGATCATTGATATCGACCCTGACTTCCCGTGGCAGCTCACCGCGCTCGATGGTTACGGTGCCAACCTGACGCTGGTTACCGATCATAAATGGGGCGTCTGGAGTGGCTCGGCGAATCTGAATGCCGCCGCCGCGACATTCAATCGTGTTGATGTTCGTCGCCCGTCGCTGGCGCTGACCGCCAACAGCAGCACGGTGAATATCAGCGAACTGAGTGCATTTACTGAAAAAGGCATTCTGGAAGCCACCGCCAGTGTTTCACAAACGCCACAACGTCAGACACATATCAGCCTGAATGGACGCGGTGTGCCGGTGAATATTTTGCAACAGTGGGGATGGCCTGAATTACCGTTGACTGGCGACGGCAATATTCAGCTTACCGCCAGTGGCGATATTCAGGCCAATGTCCCGTTGAAACCTACGGTTAGCGGGCAATTGCATGCCGTGAACGCCGCAAAGCAGCAAGTGACTCAAACCATGAATGCTGGCATCGTTTCCAGCGGTGAAGTTACATCGACGGAGCCGGTGCGGTAAACATCAATCTCGCCGGGTACGACTCAGACGTACCCGGCATTCCATCAATAGATTACAACGTAATTGTCAGCGCATTCCCTTGAGGCTTCACCACCAGCCCCTGCTCACTTTCAGCCTGCGAACCGTCTTGCAGACCATTTACTTTCACAACATTGCGCAGGCACAGTGTCCAGTTCTTCGCCTCGCCCGCACCAGTCACAGTAATCGTGTTGCCAGTACGTGCTGCTTTTAAAGTAAAGATCACCGATCCGTCAGCAGCGGGCACTTCACAGACGGCTTCATGCCCGTCTTGCAGATTAAAGAGGTGGAATGCCGTGCCTTCGTGCCACACGTAATCGGGACGTTGATCGTTGTTGCCCAGCGCCAGTAGAGTGTTATCACGCACATAAACGGGCAGACTCAGGAAGCCGTGCTGCTGTTTATGCCAGCGACTACCGTCGAGTTCATCGTTGTGCCACAGGTGTGTCCAGCGACCTTCCGGCAGGTAGAACTGCACATCGCCCGCTTCAGTGAACACCGGCGCAACCATCACGTTGTCGCCTAACATGTATTGACGGTCAAGGTAATCACAAGCCGGATCGTCCGGGAACTCCATCATCATGGCCCGCATCATCGGCGTACCCCGCGCGTTCGCACGCGCAGCTTCACGATACAGATACGGCATCATGCGGCATTTCAGTTGCGTGAAGAAGCGCACCACATCACAGGACTCATCATCGTAGGCCCACGGCACACGATAAGATTTGCTACCGTGTAAACGGCTATGGCTGGAGAGCAAACCAAACGCGCACCAGCGTTTGTAAACGTGCGCCGGAGCGGTATTTTCAAAGCCGCCGATATCGTGGCTCCAGAAGCCAAAACCTGAAAGGCCAATAGACAAACCACCGCGCAGGCTTTCCGCCATTGATTCGTAGTTAGCGTAACAATCGCCACCCCAGTGTACCGGGAATTTCTGCGCACCGACGGAGGCCGAGCGGGCAAACAAGACAGCTTCTTCCTCACCAACGGTGTCCTTGAGCACGTTCCACACCAGTTCGTTGTAGATGTACGCATAATGGTTATGCATTTTCTGCGGATCGGAACCGTCAAACCACTGAACATCAGTTGGGATACGTTCGCCAAAGTCGGTCTTAAAGCAATCAACGCCCATCGCGACCAGACCTTTCAGTTTGTCGGCGTACCATTTGCAGGCATCCGGATTGGTAAAGTCATAAATCGCCAGACCTGGCTACCATTTATCCCACTGCCATAGCGAACCGTCCGGGCGTTTGAGTAAATAGCCTTTCTCTTGTAACTCTTTAAAGACGGGGGATTTTTGACCGATATAGGGGTTAATCCAGACGCAGATTTTCAGTCCTTTCGCTTTCAGGCGGCGGATCATCCCTTCCGGGTCAGGGAAAGTCAGCGGGTCCCACTCAAAATCGCACCACTGGAAGGCTTTCATCCAGAAACAGTCAAAGTGGAAAACATGCAGCGGCAGATTGCGTTCCGCCATACCATCGATAAAGCTGTTTACCGTCGCTTCGTCGTAGTTGGTGGTAAATGAAGTGGTTAGCCACAGGCCGAAGGACCACGCGGGCGGCAGCGCCGGACGACCAGTAAAGCGGGTATAACGATCAAGTACCGCTTTCGGCGTCGGGCCGTCGATAACAAAGTATTCGAGATATTCACTCTCAACGCTGAACTGCACTTTGGAGACTTTCTCCGATCCCACTTCAAAAGAGACACACTGGGGATGATTGACCAGTATCCCATAACCACGGTTAGTCATGTAGAACGGGATATTTTTATACGCCTGTTCAGTACTTGTGCCGCCGTCCCGGTTCCAGGTCTCTACCGTCTGGCCATTGCGCACCAGGGCAGTAAAGCGCTCTCCCAGACCGTAAACTGTTTCGCCAACGCCAAGATCAAGCCGCTCAAACATATAATTGCGTTGATTATTCGTGTCCTGCACGTAGCCATTATTTTTCACCTGACTACCGGTAATACGTTCGCCGTTGCGCAGAAAATCCAGTGACCAGAACTCACCTTTGCTGACACGCGCGCTTAAGTTGCCACTTTTAAACTCAGCATAACGTTCTGTGTTTTCGATTGTGACCTTCACGTCCTGCAAAATATTGAGCGGATAATGAGGACCGTTATTCAGCGCCCCCTGAAAATGCTCAATCCGCACACCGACAATACCTTCCTGTGGGGAGAAAAAGCGCAACGTAAATAAAGGCGTATCAAGCTGCCAGGTACGTTCACGCACATCACGGGGGCAGCATAGACCACCATTTCATTATCCTGCTGTTCAACCTCGAACACCTGAAGCGGGTGAATCAAATTGAGGCCAGGTTGAATCAACCAGTTTCCATCGCTAATTTTCATTGCCGTTCCTTAGTTCTGCACTTCTTGAGAGGTGAATTGTTGCTGGCAACGGCGTTTACCCTGAGCCAGCTGTTCCATAACGGTTTTCAGATTGTGCGTCGTGAGTGAGTAGTAGCGTTTAGCGATAATCGCGCTCAGCAAATAACAGATCGCCGGAACAATCGTGAATAGCGCAATAATGATGCTAATCGTGGCGCTGTTCTGCGCTTTTTCTGCCGCATCATATCCGCCATAAGCCAGCATCCAGCCGATAAGAGCGCCGCCGAAGGCCAACCCCAGTTTGAGCACAAACAGCGTGCCAGCAAAACTGATCCCGGTCAGGCGTTTACCATTGCACCACTCGCCGTAGTCGACGGTATCGGACATCATTACCCACTGGATAGGTGTCACCAGTTGATGCAACACACCAATCACGAAGATGAAGACAAACATAGTGATGCTGGCCTGCATGGGAACAAAGAACATCGCGAGGCTAATCACTGCCAGCAGGGCGTTCGTCCACCAGAAGATAGTGACTTTACATTTCCAGTCGGTCAGAGGTTTTGCCAGTGCGGAACCAATCAGGTTACCCACGCAATAAGTGGTGAGAAAAGCGACAAACACTTCCGGCGTGCCCAAAATCCATGTGACGTAATACATCATCGCCCCACCGCGTACGCACACCGCCAGGATATTGAAAATGGTTAGTAAACCGACAATCCGCCACTGGTCGTTTTGCCAGATATCACGTAAATCTTCCCGCATAGACGTTGTTGTAGGTGGTGCTTCAACGCGTTCTTTAGTGGTGAAGAAACAAAATGCCAGCATCATGAATGCCACCACGGAAAGGACCGCGATACCGCCCTGGAAACCGAGTGGTTTATTATCACCGCCAATTAAATTAACCAGTGGCATCATCAGAACAGTAGAAAGCATGCCTCCCGCGGTCGCCAGCACAAAACGCCAGGATTGCAGCGAGATACGCTGAGTCGGGTCATTGGTGATTACACCACCCAATGCGCAGTAAGGGATATTGACGACGGTATAAAGTAAGGTAAGTAGGGTGTAAGTAATTGCTGCATAGATCATTTTGCCGTTCATACTGAGATCTGGCGTGCTATAGGCCAGTACACAGACGATCCCGAATGGCAGTGCGCCAAACAGTACCCACGGACGAAATTTACCCCAGCGAGAGCGCGTTCGATCGGCCAACAACCCCATGCAAGGATCGGAAATCGCATCCAGTGCACGAGCGACCAAAAACATGGTTCCGACAAAACCGGCAGGAATGCCAAAAATATCGGTATAAAAGAACATCATATATAACATTACGTTATCGAAAATAATGTGGCTGGCGGCGTCTCCCATGCCATAACCAATTTTCTCTTTAACGGACAACACTTCACTCTTCATCTGCTTTTCCTTGATGCTATAGGGGTGCTGAGACCGATAACGCATTTTGTAAACCATCCCTGTGAGAGCGAATATTCCGATATCTGGTTATTAATTTATGATTCTTGTTTTATGTGATCGTGGTAGCGTTAATTCCGCTCATATATCATTGTAAAATATGGGTTTTATATGAACTATAATGCTTTCGTGATAATACGCTGCGTGTATTAGGCGGAAAAAACTGATCTGGGGGATGTAGAAACTCAAGGAAGTAGCTATAATGCGCCCCGCCTCCATGTAGCAATCGAGGCGCGGAAGATCGTCGTCTCCGGTGAGGCGGCTGGACTTCAAATCCAGTTGGGGCCGCCAGCGGTCCCGGGCAGGTTCGACTCCTGTGATCTTCCGCCAGTTTACCTCTTCTGAACTCTCCCAATGTCAATAAATCTCTTCTAATCCCTTGTATATCAGTATTTATTTGTATCCAGAGGTCAACCTACTTCACCCCGTATCAAGTTTCTTTTGGGGGTACTTTAGGGGGTGTTATTTCCTATTGAAATACCAGCACCCCCATAATAGGAAAAATGTGATATATAACAACGGCTTTTAACAACATCTTTGTTATACAAGGGGTGTATTGGGGGTATCAGGTTAGTTACTGGCAGAAATCCCCCTCAGGAACATGAATTCATCAAAAGCCGGAGGATGTCATGGCATTAACCGATATCAAAGTGAAAACCGCAAAACCCAAAGACAAACCCTATAAGCTTGCTGATGGCGGCGGTATGTATCTACTGATTAACACTAATGGTTCTAAATACTGGCGCATGAAGTACCGCTTTGCTGGTAAAGAAAAGATGCTTTCTATTGGCGTATACCCCGATGTAACACTAGCCGATGCTCGCGAGAAACGCAGTGAAGCCAGGAAACTCCTCGCTGCTGGAGGCGATCCAGGGGAGGCAAAAAAGGAAGAAAAAATCGCGCAGCAAATGAGTCTGCAAAATACGTTCGAGGCTATTGCTCGCGAATGGCACCAGTCAAAAGCCGATCGGTGGTCATTACGCTATCGTGATGAAATCATTGATACCTTTGAAAAAGACATTTTTCCCTACATTGGCAAGCGCCCTATTGCCGAAATCAAACCAATGGAGTTACTGGAAGCACTGCGTAAAATGGAAAAACGTGGAGCTCTGGAGAAAATGCGCAAGGTCCGCCAGCGCTGTGGTGAGGTGTTCCGCTATGCAATTGTTACTGGCCGGGCAGACTATAACCCAGCCCCCGATCTTGCCAGTGCTTTAGCTACACCGAAAAAAGTACATTTTCCCTTTCTTACTGCTAATGAACTTCCCCACTTCCTCAACGATCTGGCGGGTTATACCGGAAGTATAATCACTAAGACAGCTACTCAGATCATTATGTTAACCGGCGTACGAACACAAGAACTGCGTTTTGCACGCTGGGAAGATATCGATTTTGAGACAAAATTGTGGGAGATCCCGGCAGAAGTAATGAAGATGAAGCGACCTCATATTGTGCCGCTCTCTGAGCAGGTCATTATGCTATTTAAGCAGCTTGAACCAATCTCAAAACATCATCCCCTAGTCTTTATCGGTAGAAATGACCCCCGCAAACCAATTAGTAAGGAAAGCATTAACCAAGTAATTGAATTACTTGGATATAAGGGAAGACTCACAGGGCACGGTTTCAGACACACCATGAGTACAATTCTGCATGAACAAGGCTTTAATTCCGCCTGGATTGAAATGCAGTTAGCTCATGTGGATAAAAATTCCATCAGGGGTACCTATAATCATGCCCTGTATCTCGATGGCCGCCGTGAAATGATGCAATGGTACGCTGATTACATTGATTCACTCTCCAGCCGGGAAAGTTAAGTCAAAAATACTTTTCCCTGATGTTTTCCTCAATTAAGTATTTTATCCTCTGGCCTACAAGGCTGGAGGATTTTTGTTATTATATTATTTTTTGCGTCTTCAAACTTATTACAAAAACATAATTAAAAGCAAATTGACATTTTTAAATTGGCAATTACAAAATACAGCCTTGCAGTTATTTCGATACCTTTAGCAAAGGAAAAGTTGATTCAGATATAATTTAGCATTTCAATCATCTGACATCATTATAAAAAATGAGATTCACATAAAGATAAAATTATTGTTCTCAAGGAAAGCATGAAGGGGCTTTGTAAGCAATATTCATTCAGTGCCAAGACAGGACTTGATACACAGAATCTCAACTTTTATGCTCTCAGACTATATCACCACATGTTTTACAGGCTCAGAAAATGAACGATAGATTATGCTTTGAAGTGCACGATAACCAGGGTTATTTCGTATTTCCGGATACCTGGTTTGGCCCATTGCTGGGGGAGTTTGAAGAAGTGCTTGATGCATACGACGCTGATGAAATCAGCGAGACGAGTTACATCAACAAACTCCGACGCCTTGCTCAACGGGAGCCGGACTTTATTGATATACACGTTCATCTGGCATATGCATTTCTGGAACAGAATGCCCCGCGTAAGGCACTGAACGCCGCTCTTAAAGGACTGGCGGCAGGTAATCGTATCATCCCGGAAAGTTTCTGTGGTGAAATAATCTGGATGCATCCCGAAAACCGGCCTTATCTGCGCGCGCTTTATGCAGCAATTCTCGCAAATGTGCACTTACAGCGCCATCAGGATGCGGTTATGCTCACTGATAAAATACTGGCATACAATCCTGAAGATAATCAGGGGGCTCGCTGGTTGTTGGGTTCAGAGCTGTTACGCACCGGCGATCATGAGCGAGCCTTCAGTGTACTGAAAGAGCATGCTGATGAATTTTCACCTTACTGGTATGAACTTGGTCTTCTGCATTTTCTGAATGGGGAGCATGTTAAGGCTGCCACAGCTTTTCGTCATGGCTTTGCTACAAACACTTACATCGCGGAAATGCTGTGCGGAAATTTGCATCCATTTCCACTTGCTGTGCGGCATAACTTCTCCGGCTCTCTGGATACGGCAGAAGATTACTATGCAACATACTCACCATTATGGGGACAATATCCGGAAGCATTGCTGTTTGTAAACTGGCTCTATAATCATTCCTCTGTGCTGCATGAACGGGCAGAAATCATTAAATGCGCCGAAATGCTGATGCAGGAAGATGATTTCGAAATATGCGAAAGCATTTTAAGACAGCAGAAGCTGTTGCGGGAAAGAATTGATGAGACACTTTCTGAGGAAATTGTACAGAAATGCAGAAATATTAACGGTGAATATGTCTGGCCCTGGATATTGCCGTTTTCAGCAGCAGGAATGAAACACTCAAGCATCCAGCATCAATAGATATTGCATTAGTGTATCTTTCAAACAAGTAATAATTTATCCACCAGTAATAACACAGTCCCCCTTCCCCAGGTTATCGCCCTGGGGGCATTTTCTGAAAGTTTCCTTTAAAAAAGAATAGAGTCGTAAATTACTTTAACGAATTATTCCTGGAGTTCATTAAAGTTCTTTCGTAATACTTTGTAGTCAAACACGTTATGACTGGCATCAAAAACCACGGATTTCCCCTGCCAGCGGGTAATCACCTCCTCCGGCGTTTTCGGTTGAGCCGGTCTGGTTACGCCCATCCATGCATTAATCAGATAATCATTATACGCAGTGGAAAAAACGCTGTTCACCGTCTGGCGATCGACATGCTCTCCCAGTGTCGGGCTGTACCAGATAAACATCGGAACATGATAAGCCTGCTGACTGGGTTTTATTCCACCATGAAAATAGGCATGTTCTTTTGTCGGGTCATACTCCAGACCGTGATCTGAAAAATACATGACGGATGCCTGACGCGTTTCCAGCATGGTGAAAACCTGTCCCAACAAACTGTCGGTATAATGAATGGAATTATCGTAGCAGACTTCTTCTGTATCCAGCGGTTTAAACACGGCTTTATCTCTGGGCCAGTTACTGCAGACTGGCTCATGGCTGCCCGTCAGATGCAGAACAATCAGTTTCCTGCTCCCCGGATTACTGTTCAGTGCTTCAGCCAGGTGTGGGAGCAGTAATTCATCATAGCCTCTGACATAAATTCTGTTTCTGGCCCGCATGGCGATACTGGCCACAGCCGTTCCGTTCTGTCGGAAAGCGGACTGCGCACTGAGCCACCAGGTATCGAACCCCGCCTGATTCGCCATGTTGATAATGTTATCAGGGTAATTACGGATATCATGATGCAGTACACTATCGGCAGATAACGCCAGTGGAACAGCCAGCGCGGTGTAAGGTGCGCCACTGATTGCCTGAGTGAACAGTTTCAGTCGTGATTTCTGTTTCTGAAGCTCTGGTGTGGTAGGGCGCGAATACCCGTAAATGGACATGTTATCAGTCCTTGCAGATTCACCAATCACCAGAACAAATACGTCAGTGTTGTTATCCATAATCACCAGATCGTAGTGAGGTATGGTATCAGCAATCGTCATTAATCTCTGATGCTCCTTTGCGGCCAGTGCAAAATAGTTCAGATTAAAGAAAGGGGTATATGTGGCAAACCGGGAAGCGACTATGTAAGGATCAACTTCATTTATTTGATACTGTTTCTTCAACGCAAACTGGAAGGAAGAATATAACGTTACTGTAATTAACAATAAAAATGTAATTACCGTGACCTTTTCCGATGGCAATGAGGACGTTTTATTTATTGCTGAACAGAAGAACAATAAAAAGAGGATAATAAATGCGATAACATAAACAACATACATCCTGAACATTCTTATTACTTCATCAGGATCTGTCTGAAGGATACTGATTGCAAAACCATCATTAAATGTTGTGCCAAATGTACACCATGAATACAGGCTGATACTGATATCTGCAGCAGTCAGTAATGTGAACGGGAAGGCAAGAATCAAACGCAACGTAATCGATTTCATTGCCTTAATAATAAGAAGCGCCAGGATAAAGAATAATATCCGGTAAATCAGATGCGCTCCTGAGGATACAAGGAGATTAAAAAGGATAAAGACAACCACTGATAACACGAGGCGCTTATCATTGCTAATCCGTGGCCAGTGTATGAATGGAAGATTAATTTTCATAATAATTGAGTAAAAGCGATATTTCTGTCCGGCGCCGCTCGCTGAACATGCCGTGACAGGTAAATACATTTTTCTGAATAATCATAAAACAGGTATCATCCGCCGCCACAAATGTAACGGCGTAAACAGGAACGTCATGATGTTTTCTTTCGTGACAGAAGAGAACCGCACATACCACCCGCAATCATTATCATCAGGAATAACATCCCCAGGCCAACGATTACTCTTAATGCCGGATGAACCCGATCGGCGAGAAAAAATAACTCCATCCCGAAACCAATAACAAGCCAGACCAGCGCCATTCCGACGAGCCCTTTTAACAGCAATCTCACGATCCTCTCCTTCTGCGTTCTTAACGAAAATGCCTTACAATAACAGCAGCCGGAGAAAGCAACGCTGGCTGCTGAACGGAATGACATTTTACTGTTTTATGTTCTCTCAGTTTCTGTCCTGACGCCGCCATTAATGGCATTACAGTTTATTCAGAATAAGGCAGGCGGCCTGGTTTAATGCAATAAACTCCTGCCAGCTGTACTGAGACTGATAATTCAGTAAATACTGGTCTTCAACCCGGCAAATCTGTGGGCGTTTATCATAAATTGCACACAAATGAGAATCAGTCTGATAGTGACGGCAAATACCGTCACCACGATCCAGACATTGCGTTTCACCCGCCCTGTTGACATGACGACAACAGGCCCCACACTGGTTACAGGGAAATGGAGGGTGTAATTTCATCGCTTATTTAACCAGTCACGAACAGAAGCCACATTTCCTGACTCAAACGGCAACGCAATCCCTCGTCGGCTGACTTCTTCTCTCAGCAGAAGTCCGCGCTCTATCTCACTGTTTACGCTATCCAGATGAAGTGAAAAATGATTTAACGCGGCAGCATCAACAGAAAATTCCAGTGCAGTAAGTTCCACAAGATAGCGATCAAGTTCAGCATTGACTGCCTGAAAGTATTCCAGTGACCGCTGGAATTTGTCCTTAAATTTGTCCAGAAATGCCCATACCCGCTGCATAACCTCGCTATATTCGAGATAATAATTCATCACCAGCCCGAGAATACCTGTCGTCAGCGCACCACAAAAGGCAGCAAGCTCTGAACCAAATGGAAAAATAAGGATCTGCGCCATCGCCTCATTTATCATCACCCCACCGGCAACAGCCACACCTGCTGCTATCAGTTTAGTGACCGCTTTGGCTAACTGCCCCGGCGATAATCCCTCCGGGTTAAATACCAGGACTTTAAAGGCCTGAACGAGGTTGTTCCACATTTCCCTGATAAGCCGGACAATCATTCTTTCCGTCGTCAGGAATATATTTAACAGCGTTGTGGTAATACCTGACAGTATCCCTCCGATGACACCATCTTTAAAGGCAATTAAAAAAGAACTGAATTTTTCCTGTACTCGTTCCTGGCAGGCACGTAATGCTGACGTTATTTCGGACAGGCATTTACCGGCGCAGAATGAGTTCCGTTGCTGTCTGATAATATGCGGGATTCGTTCCCTCAGTTCGAACCAGATCTCGGCAAGAATAAGCCCCAGCATCTGTCGCGTCCCCATACGAAAACCGGAATTAAGTGAAGCACTGGCGACAGCAGTAGCAAACTTACTACTCAGGTAATAGCTCTGATTAATCGTGGTCTCGTATTTTTCCCGGGCATATTTATCAGCCCTTTCCATACGCTCAGTATCTGCATCAGCTTTTTTTCTCAGACTTATCAGACGTTTCTTTTCTTTTTCTGTCAGTGTTGCCTGAGATTCAAGCTCTGCTATCTGCCTTAACGTATCTTCTCTGTTTTTCTGCAGCGTGCAAATAAACGCATCCATTGAGTCTGCTTTCTTTGATTTATTGAGCGACTCATGAGTGAATGCCAGATTTGAAGCATCATTTGCCAGTTCTGCACCATCCCGTTCAGCAAGAATTCTCCCCGGATCATCATGAATTTCTTTAGCGGAAATAATATGATCCAGATTTTTTTTATCGTCTGAAGCAAACACTTCGCCTGTATATGCATCAGTAAGAGTCCCTGCCTGATGTGCACGCTTTCCTTTCCGGTTCGTCGCGATGTAGTTCTCATGGCTGTGGTAATGATGAGAATCATAGTCGCCACGACCTTCATACCGCTGTCGCTCAGCCTCCGTGGCATAAATGCCATTACGCACATTATGGATAGTGTCAACATCACCACCCTTACGATCATTTAGCAACAGAAAATCCAGCCCGAATGATGTAACCAGGCTCTTCACCATGGTCTGATGTAACTCTTCTGTCCAGTCAAATTTTTCCACATTCATGTTATTTCACTTCTTGTAAAGCCGGGCTTTAACGCCCGGTAAATCATTAACTCCGGGATGAAAAATCATCAAATTTCACAACCGAACTGGCCAGTACATCATCCAGCTCTTCCTTATTAATAACATTCATTCCATTATCATCCTTTTCCATTTCAATAACGTTATCTTTTATCACAGCCTCACCATTTTCCTGTTTCCGCGGTTTAAACAGTGGCGTTGTAATAATATCCGTCATAATAGCGGCCAGTGAATATCCATGGTCAATAAGCATAATGATTTCATCTGATACATTGATATCCTGTTGTTCTGTAATAACAGAATGCATGGATTTAAGCGGCTCAAAATAGTGTTTAATAAATACAGCATGCATTCTGTTCAGTGCTGCGAGAATTTCATCAACGTATTGATTAACTTTTGCAAAATGCTCCCGGGCCAGATTCATTTTCTTAACTGCCCGTTCAACATCGCAGGCACACTGATGGGCATTTTCAAGAGCTTTCGTCGCGTGTCTGTCATAAGCCCAGCCCGCAATGGCAATCAACGGTGCAGCCACTGCGGTGCCTAATACCATTGCGCCGCCGGCCATTCCCATGCCCCCTGCAGCCAGTGAGCCCCCACCAATTGCCGCCATCGTCGCGTTATAAGCCGCGGCACCAGAAAGCGCTGCAATGGGTGTACCTGTGGAAGCCGCAGCAAATGCCATCACTCCGCTATACACAGCAAAACCCGCAGCAGCCCCGGAAACTCCGGCAGCAACGACCGTACTGATATATTCTGTTGCTGAAATGGCCAGGTTATGAATCTTATTCAGGTTATGTTGCGGGACACTCAGTTTCAGGTCTTTATTGCCTTCTTTTTCCAGACGCGCCAGGAGCTCAGCAGCAATCCTGTCGAACTCACTGAAATCTTTACCAATCTCAAGCTCTTTATTTCCGAGCGTTGTTAATTTTGATGATGTCTGAGCTTCAGCCTGCTCAAATTTTCCTTTATGCTCCTCGTAACGCTCTTTTGCTTTTCCGAGGATATCCTCTGCTTCTGACTTTTTTTGATATCCATCGTAAGCCTTTTTTCCGCCGAATGCCGCAGCGCCGGCAGCCACACCCAAAATAATGAAAGGTAACGCCATTTTTTTCCTCCTGTACAGGTTGCTTTATCATCAGTCAACTGAAATATTTCAGGAAACATTCTCAGCAGTGAGGTATTTTCCTAACATTGTTAACACGGCTTCTTTCAGCCATACTGGTTCAATAATTTCAACATTCGGTAGCCAGTATAAAATCAACGGGATAATTTGATTTTTATGTGCAGCCTTGCATGACAGCGTAATGCCATTATCATGTCTGTGTAGCAATTGCTGATAAGGAAGTAAGTCCCGTCGCAAAAAATAATGGGCGATATTACTGTGAATGAACAACACTACATCAAATGTTTTGTCGCTCACCCACGGGTCACATGACTCACTTATCAGTGACTGTATTTCCTCACTCTTTGCAAACTTTTCTTTTTTTATATCCAGCCATTTTATTTTAGCTAATGAAAACGACTTTAACTTGTTCTCTTCAGTAGCCAGCAAATACCATATACTTCTCTGATTAGTTAATTTATAGGGATGAACGATTCTGGTCTTACCGGCATATGCAATCTGACAAACATTACTGTTGCAGATCGCTTTTTCAAGAACATCAAGATATTTTCTTAAATCATCCCTGATGGTGTGCTCAGGGTTATGAAACTGAACACGAATATGCTTTTCGGTTGCCCTGTTTTCTAATTTCTGCCAGAAACCTTCATCCCGTTCAGGAAAAATCGCATCAGTATCCAGTAACCTGGCCAGAGATTTGTGCAGTGATTCTTTGCTCTGGTTTCCTGCTCTTGCTGAAATAAGCCGGTATTTTCCATCGCCACAGGCTTCAATAAAGGGAGAAAGCATATTCAGATCACGATATGCTGTTCGCTAAGTGATGTTGTATTTTTTCATCAAATTATGGCGACTGACCACGCCATAACTCTGTAATTCAACAAGGATATCAACCAAACGCTCCGCTGAGCGATTTCTCGTTGAGTCAGCCATAAATCACTGCACCTTAGTATTACTCTTGTGTAAGTGAATTATATAAATACCCCTGACATCATTTGTCAGTTCCACAAAACTACGCCCTCCGGTAACAGATTTTTATTTGATTATGTTCAAACTTTAAACCAGATGTCTGGGGCCTCTTTCGTAATGCGGTTTATTGTTTCCGGAAGGGCTGATATAGCCAAAAAACAACATACCCCAACAACAGTCTTTTTTCATTTAACAGGCTGGCAACCATACTGCGCACCACCTGTCCCCTGTAAAAAATCAACGAGAGTAATATTTTTACTCTATTTATATTTCATTCATCTGAAATTATTAATTACCAGAGGGAGAATGTTATCAGGATATCTGTTATTGATTTGTCATACCTGCACTTTACTGTGCCCCAAAGCGCAGGCAGAAATGGCTGTCAGAAGTTATATGTTGCGCCTAACATAAACTCGTTACTTCTGACATCAACAGAGGATTTATATTTAGCGCCATCCTCATCTTTATAAGTCAGAGTGGAATCCCCTGCATCCAGATACCGGTAACTGAGGTCAAGGCTGAAATCCTGCGTCACATCGTATTTAACACCGACACCAAGGCTCCATGCCAGGTTGTTTTCGTATTTTGACGCTGAAGTTGAATATACTTCACTGCCTGCCGGGCTGTTATCGGTATATATGTACGAAGTTTTATGATGAACCCGTGCATAACCCAGACCAGCAGATATCCATGGCGTGAATGCACTGCTGTTTCTGAAATCATAATACGCATTCAGCATCAGCGTGTTTACACTGAGCTTGTTCTGTGCATCATCAAACTCGGCGCCACCGGCACTTTCCCAATAACTCAGACGATATTTTGATTCAGCGTTACCGCGGCCATAAAACTCCACTTCAGTACGCACCGGCACATTGTAGTGCTGATAAAAATCGTATCCCACCACAAGGCCTGCGCCAAAAACCGTATCACTTTTGTCACCGCCTTTGTATTTATCCGCCCATGCCCCTTCACCATCAACGAAACGTTGGTCTGAAAGTGACATAACAGAAGCACCGGCTTTACCGGTCACATAAAAGCCTGTTTTGCTCTCATCAGCCAGAGTCTGGGCCGAAAACAAGCCTGCCATTGCAAGCGCTGAAACCGCAATAACCTTCTTCATTTCAATCATCTCCGTTGGTTCTTACCCTACCCGACAAAAAAGGTTGCCTATTTTAAAACCATGAAAAAGATAGGGTAAAATGGTTACAACCGATCGATACGATCATATCGATCGGCAAAATCGATCGATATTGATGAGGGTTTTCGTTTCGAATCAACAAAATGGTAATGATGGAGCCAGGACTGAAATGCTGTGTCCCAAAAGCCCGGAAGGTTTGCATTACAACTGCACCACAGTACAAAATGTCAGACACAGTAAAAAAGACTGGGTAATCAACCCACCAGAGAAAACACGTTTATTGCAAAAGAGGGGGGAATTATGTGCAAACTGACTAAAGAAGAAGAATACAGCATCATCAGTCGAACAATGACGAATATTCGTTCACTACGCATGTATGTACGCGGAGTTTATTTTGAGCAATTACTCGACATGCAGGAAAAGCTCAACGCTGTTATTGAAGACGCCGTGAAGATGCTGAACGAGAAGCGGCTGAACGTAAGAAACAGGACACTAAATACCAACAGGCAGCTAACTACATTATTTCTTTGGGGTTTGACCCGGAAGTATGACTGGTTCCAGTTTCTGCTATTGCAGGGACAATGGAAACCAAACGAAAACCCAAAGGTGGAGTGAGGAAAGCAAATATAACTTTAAGGATGAAAACGGCGAAACCAAGACGTGGACTGGTAATGGTTGACTTATTTTGTTACACAAGGGGGAGCGCCAAGCAAGTACCAGAGACTGACGCTAAATCAGTGAGTCGGATATTTGCGTCAAATTGACGGATATATCTGAAGATAGTACGCAATTTATTACGTAAAGATGCTGTAATTTCTATCTAGGATTACGTAAAATATCACGTAACTTAATTCATTAAACATTTTACGGATCACAGCATGGCTAGTATTGATGCAGACTACTGCTACTCGTTTCCGGCTATACGTGGCATTCAGGCTGGTCGCCCCTTCTACATTGCCACATGTCCGATGCGTATCATCCCCAAAATTTTTAGCTTTGATGAAAATGATGTTCCTCCAGAGTTGCGCGCGCAACGCACCCTCAATAAATCTCGCATTCCCGAAATGGTGCGTTATATTCTTGAAAATCCAAAAGATTATGTATTTTCTGCACTAACAGCATCCATTGCCGTTGACGTCCAGTTTGATGAGTTTCCCGGCACGAATAATCTAGGGACGTTATGTGTACCAATGGACGCGCAAATCTTGATCAACGACGGTCAGCATCGTCGTAAAGCGATTGAAGACGCTTTAGACGCTCGCCCGGAGCTGGGGCAGGATAACATACCTGTGCTGTTTTTTGTCGATGAAGGATTAAAACGCAGCCAACAGATGTTTGCCGATCTGAATAAATATGCTATTCGTCCCAGTCCGTCGTTGGCATCGTTGTATGATCATCGGGATGCCAGTTCAAATTTGGCGCGTTATCTGGCAATGTCCGTAGAGCCGTTTGCCGGAATGACAGAGCTGGAAAAATCCAATATCAGTCAGCGGTCAAATAAATTATTTACGTTAAGCAGCATCAAGCAAGCTACCCGTGCGTTGCTGGGAAAAGATCCGAAAAAGAGCGATTTTGAAGAATGTACCCAGATAGCAACTCGCTATTGGCAAGCTATTTATAATGTAATGCCGGACTGGCAATTAGCCGCAAAAAAGGAAGTTTCACCGGTTCAACTACGTCAGGACTATGTTCACGCTCACGGTATTGGTTTGCAGGCACTCGGACAACTGGGGTATACACTGCTGACAGATTACCCAGAGCAGTGGCCTGATAAAATTGCTGCACTCAAAGTGTTTAACTGGCGCAGAAATAATCCGGATCTTATCAAACGTGCGATGCAGCATGGAAAGTTGAGCAAAACCAGTACGGCGATCCAACTCACCTGCAATGCGCTAAAAAACGCTCTCTCAATTCCGCTCACTCCTGAAGAACAGGAGCTTGAAGCCCAATGGTTGTCTCATGAGTAAATTAGTTCAGGCCTACGATTTGGCCGAATACGAAGATTTTATTAATCAGGAGCAGTTTGCTGGACGCCCTCTGGCCGAATATATTTCTGAAGTTCAGAGAATTTATTGTGCGGATAAGCGTCCGTGGGTAATTGGCTATAGCGGTGGAAAAGATTCTTCCGCCGTGATCACGCTAGTGTATCTGGCCCTGCTTGGCCTGTCCCCGGAAATGCGCAACAAAGATGTTTTTGTAGTATCATCCGATACGCTGGTGGAAACACCAGTGGTAGTAGATTTAATTAAGAAAACGATGTTGCAAATTGAGGCAGGCGCAAAGCGTAATGGCCTGCCGATCACTCAACATGCGGTAACGCCTAAAACTAATGAAACCTTCTGGGTCAATTTACTGGGGAAAGGTTATCCGGCCCCAACCCGCAGTTTTCGCTGGTGTACCGAACGTATGAAAATCAATCCGGTGAGCGACTTTATTAAAGAAAAGGTCAGCCAGTTTGATGAAGTAATTGTTGTCCTGGGTTCACGTAGTAGTGAGAGTGCCTCTCGTGCGCAGGTTATCGCAAAGCACAAAATTGATGGCTCACGCCTGGCACGGCATACCACACTGGCAAATGCGTTTATCTATACCCCTATTGATACCTGGGATGTAGAAGACGTCTGGAAACTGCTGCGCGGCGCGTTCCGCTATGCTCCTGAATATATCGACGAATGGGAAAGCCCGTGGGGTGGAAACAATCGTCCTCTGTGGACGCTGTATATGGACTCTTCCGCACAGGGTGAGTGTCCCTTGGTGATAGACGAAAGTACCCCCTCTTGTGGGAACTCTCGCTTTGGATGCTGGACCTGTACCGTAGTAACCAAAGATAAAGCGATGGAAAGTCTGATCAAAAATGGCGAAGAGTGGATGTCGCCATTGCTGAAATATCGTGATCTGCTGGCGCTTACCACCGAGCCGGTGAATAAAGACACCTATCGCAACTATAAACGCCGTACCGGTAAGGTGAGCTATCAGTACGCTAAAGACGGTGAAGATCGCAGTGCAGAGCGTAAGCATGTGCCTGGCCCCTACTGGCTCAAATATCGACAGCAATGGTTAAAAGACTTACTGGAAATTGAGCGTGATTTAAACGCCCAGGGCCACGCGATTACGTTAATCACCGAGTCGGAACTGCATGCTATCCGCCAAGAATGGTTGAAGGATCCCAATGAGCCAGACTGGTACGACACACTACCAGGTATATACCGTGAGGTGTACCAGCGGGATCTGGATTGGGTCGTAGACGATCAATCACGTTTTGACGCCAGCGATGCCGATTTGCTGGTGCAGATAGCTCAGGGGTTTGATGTTGTGCCAGAGATGGTGATGAAATTGATTGAGCTGGAAGTTTCAATGGAAGGATTAAGTCGCCGTCAGGGGATTTTTGACAAACTTGGCGCCATTTTAAAACAGGATTGGGGTAGTCTCGAAGAGATTCAACAACAGCAGGCAGCGCTACAAAAACGTAACGACCGGGATATTCACCTGGAAGAAATCACCAAGCTGGAAGCTGAACTTCAGGTTTTACAGCGCAGAATTATCGATGCCAGCGAATCCTCTGTATTGGTCAGTGAGGAAAACGAACGTGCTCATTAAACAACTGGTATTACATAATTTTCGGGTATTTAACGGTACTCACACGATTGATCTGGCCCCAAGAAAGCGACCACATGAAGTAAACCCTCGTCCGATTGTGCTGTTTGGCGGTTTAAATGGTGCAGGCAAAACGTCTATTCTGTCGGCTATCCGGCTGGCATTGTATGGGCGGCTGGCATTTGGGCTCGCGACTCAGCAACAGGATTATATTGAGCATCTTAGTTCGTTGATTCACAAAGGTGCGTACTATATTGAGCAACCGGAAGAGGCGGCTGTTGAACTGACCTTTACCTATAATAAGGGCGGGCAGGAATCAGAGTTTACCGTTACACGAACCTGGAAAAAGGGCAAGAAAGATCGCCTTTCTTTACAAAAGGATGGCCAACCACTCAGTGAACTGGATTACGATCAGTGCCAAGGATTTCTTAATGAATTAATTCCTCATGGTATTGCTGATTTGTTCTTTTTTGATGGCGAGAAAATTGCAGAACTGGCAGAAGATGAATCTGGCAATATTTTGCGCACCGCTGTACGCCGTTTATTGGGGCTGGATCTGATATCCAAACTGCGGAATGACTTAATGATTTTCGTTAAGCGCCAACAATCCAGTCAGTTAGCAGAAACTCAGCAACAGCAGATTGAAGTGCTGGAAAAACAAAGTAGAGACTTAGCTTGTCAGACAGAAGCATTGCTGGAAAAAGCTGATTTTGCCAAATCTAGAATCGATTTTTTGTCTAAAGACATTATTCGTTATGAAGGCTTGTTGAATGCGCAGGGCGGTGCATTTGCGCAGACGAAAGCGCAGGAGAAGCAGAAAGTTGAAACGCTGCTAAAAGATAAGGAGCGCCTGGAAAAAGCACTGCGCCAAGAATGTGATGGATCATTACCTTATGCACTGGCTCCTAATATTTTATCCGAGTTGCTGGAAAAAATTACTGATGAAACGCAAATCAAACAAGCTCAAAGCTTTGAAAAAGAGTTAAGGCTATTTTTGTCCCAGCTCAGAAACGATATTGCATTACGCTCTAGTACTACCAGTAAAATTGCAGCCGAGGCGATTACTGATAATCTGAAAGAATATATGGCAACTAAGCCGAAGGGCAATTTGTTGTTTGATATTTCTGAACGTGAAGCCGGCATGCTCCAGCAATCAATAGAGCTGGACAGTAAAAAGGCATGGCAACGCTTCGATCTTTACCGTATTCAGTTAGCAGAAATTGAACAGCAACTAGAGCAAGCCGCTGCCAATATTGCCCGCGCCCCGGAAGATGAGCAGTTAATGGATCTTTTTGAAAAGCTGCGTGATCTGGATAAGCAGCGTGAAGATCAGCGCCAAAAATATCTTTCATTGCTGGGAGACGCTAAACGGGTTAAGCAACAGCAACTGGATTGTGTCCGTCAGGTACAAAAACTGCATGATGCAGCCCGCACTCAGCATAGCTTTAGTAGCGCCTTTAAAAATGCGCAGGAAACAATTAATTTACTCGATCGGTATAGCGACGTATTAACTCAGGCGAGAGTAAAGACGCTATCTGCTAACTTTGAAGTTGCCTATCGCAAACTGGCTCGTAAAGAAGATATGCAACTGAGTGCTCATATTAACCCAGAGACATTTGATGTTGAGTTAATTGATGAGAAGAAAGCTGTCATTAATCGTAAGCTACTATCTGCCGGTGAAAAACAAATTTATGCCATTGCTATTCTTGAGGCGCTGGCAAAAACTTCTGGCCGTGATTTGCCGGTGATTATTGATACGCCATTAGGACGTCTGGATTCACAACATCGGGATAAACTGATTAACCATTATTTCCCATTTGCCAGCCATCAAGTGGTGTTATTGTCTACCGATACGGAAGTGGATGAACGTTATTTTGTTGACCAATTACGCGATGATATTTCTCATGCTTACGAGATAGTATTTAACACGCATACTAAATCATCAGCGTTGAAACCTGGTTATTTCTGGGAATTAACTAAGGAGGCTGTCTGATGCTCCCGAATCGAATGGTGCTGAGTCGTCAGACTGAAGAGCAGCTTAAAAGATTGAAAGGGTATACAGGGATCACACCTAACGTCGCTGCCCGATTGGCATTTTTCCGCTCGGTGGAGAGTGAGTTTCGCTATTCATCGGAACGGGATAATCGGAAACTGGATGGTTCGCTGGTGTTGGATAAGATTACGTGGCTGGGGGAGACATTACAGACTACGGAACTGGTATTGAAGATGCTTTATCCGCAATTAGCTCAAAAGGATATGGTTAAAGCATGGGCTGCGCATGTGGAAGATGGGATTGCAGCGTTAAGAAATTATCGTAGTCTTCGTGATTTTTCCATGGGTATATAAACACTGAGATAAAAGATACGGAGTATTTTGTATCCGTATCTTTTACATATTAAAATATCATTTTAATAATAAGTCTTTACCATCAAAAAATACAAGCTCTGTCTTTCCTGTTTTTTCTTTAAATTGAAAACACTCCAACCCCATCGATGATGCAAGAGTTTCTATATCTTGCTGATTTAGCTCAGATATATTAACAATTATCGAAAAGATAAATTTATTCACCAATTCTAAATTATTATCAAACCAAACAGGAAATACACCATTAAATAATGTTTCTTCATTAATGTTAAGGTACGTTGCTAAATTCATAAATCGGTCGTGATGATCCAAAGACGAGCATTGCTCATAGTATTGAAGTAAATCATCAGACTCAACCCCCAATTTTTGAGCTACATGACTTATATTATTGGAGAAAACTCTCCATATTTCTTCTTCTGGGTTTAAGCCATCGATTGATGGTAAGGATATGACTGGTATAACCTTACCGACAAGGTTATTTATTTTTTCACGCATATCTGCATCAAAAACTGCAAAAAAACTAAAGCCAAAATTTTTGTTTGGGTTAAAGTGTTTTACTACTTTTTCTATATCAGACTCACCATCTTTAAAACTTACTATATGATAATCATACGCGATATCAGAAGCTGAACGATTCAATAAACACTTGAGGAATAAATGGGAGAATTTATCTTCAACTATAAAGACTCCTTTTTTTCTTGGTTTTATACCTAATGCTGTAAAGTATTTTCTTTCATGCTTTGGAGATACAACATTAATCCCAACATTGCTAATGTTAGAAATTAATCTGGTGTTTTTGATTCCCACTTTGTTTAAAATGTATTCAGAGTGAGTAGATAATAATATCCAAATGCTTTTTTTTGAAGATATATAAGCAAGATAGTCCATTAAATATTCTTGACTATATACAGATATACAGTTTTCTATTTCATCTATAAGTAAAATAGAGTTTGAATCAATCCAGTTAACGAACCAAAAAATGTACATGCATAAATATTCTCCAGCCCCCATGTCAAGACAGGTATATTCAGTACCATCAGGCAAAGTTACCTTGATAAAGGGAAAGGTATAATCATCAGCTAATGCACCTTCAACTTCGTAAATATCTATTTTTTTATAGGCTCTTCCGATGATATTTCCTATTATATTTATATTTTCATTTTTCCCCAAAAATCCGTTTGGCTCAATTCCTTCTATAAAATCATCAATATTTTCTGAGCTATTTAAATAAGTTATAACTTTATTGCACTCTACTGATGGTTCAAGGTAGTACACTTGAATATCTTCAATATTTTCGATTACAGCACCGCCTTTCATCAAAGATACATTAATGCTTGCTTCATTTAATCTTGTTCTATATGAATCATTTTTCTTGAAATAAGAATGGATAGTTCTCAAAATAGTGCTTTTACCTACTCCATTTTTCCCACAAATGACGGATATACCATTATTCAATTCTAGGCAAAAATCATCGGCAACACCCTTAATATTGCTGATTGAGACTCGTCGAAGTTGGCAATTATAATGAGATAAATCTTGGGTTCTACGCCACCCGTCATTAAATTTGGCAAATCTCATCTCATTACTCCTTCCAGTCTTCCGCTAGATCTTCCACAAGAAACTTAACATCAATATTTTTATCCTGCATAAGATCTGCAAGCTCATCAAGGGAGTGAGTATCTTTATCCTCTAAATATGAAAGATTAATACCCGCTCTTAAGCAAGAGAAGTTTTGTATGATATCACGAATAACAATTGAACCTATGGACATTACCCTTGAAGAGCTTCTTTCTATATAAATCATCAATAATTCACGGAGACATTGTTCATCAATATTAAAAAATAGAAGAATGTCGGAAGGAATTTTTTCGTTAGCTTTAACGTGAGCTTTAGCTGCTTCTAAATTAAAAAAAGCATTATATATTTGTTTATTATTGAGATCTTGACCAAAAATACACATGCTTGCAATTAAGTATATCCAATTCAAAGAAGAAGCTTTCGTGAGATTAGTATTTATTTCCATGCTTTTTAAATAGGAACTAAAAGAGCTAAAGATTTCAATCGTATTGAAAATAGCAATAGATATTTTACTATCAAAACTAGTATCATTACGATATCTATTGGTTAAATTTGCATCACTTAACTGATAGCGAATACTTTTTTTCTCAAGAAGAAGGCACACACGAGAAAGTAAATCATTATAAGCCATCCTGGAGTTACTGAATCCAAGAATACTTTTATCAACACCAAGCTCATCCATGTAAGAAACAAAAGTTGAGATATCATTACGGACATCACCGAAGATGGCATTTCTAGCTTCAGATGATGTAAGTTTTACCGTTTGATTTAACCTATAAAAGAGCTCACTTGGCTCCCCTTGATTATATTCAGTAATTTCATAAATGGTAATGCCAAAACGTTCAATTTTTCTTTGAATGTCTGGATTTAAATCTTTAAATTTTTTGCCATGTAACTCAACAATGTCATCATCTTTCGGCTCTATAAACCCATCAATTTGAAATTGATTATCCAAAAAATCTCGAATTGCAGTTAATCTTTGTTGTCCATCTAAAACCTCGGCTCTTCCATTACCAACGGATACTGTATGTATTGGTGGTATGTACCATTCACGAAGAATAGAGTCGATCAATAATTTCTTTTTTTTCGTTGTCCAGACTTCACCGCGCTGAAAATCGGGTCTAAGATCTAGCTCTCCATCTTTTATATCAGCATAAACACTTTTTATTTTATTTGTTGTTTCTTTAATAATCATTCTTCTTATCCTTCATCAGTTCCCAAAACGCACTATCTCGCATCTTGCTAACCCGCTTATCCCCATCAACATACAGACTGAAATGCTTTTCAAGCTGCCGAATCTGCCCCATCAACGACTCCTGTTCGCCCTTATCATCCACGTTGAATACAGCCTTGATATCCGCATTTTTAATTTCGGACACACGATGAATAATCCAGGTTAGAATATATGAAGCGTAATTGTTCTCTCCAGTTTTGAAGTGGGTAATTTCCTGCGTTGACAGGATCGCTCCAACACCATATTCACGACCTTCCTTAAGGATCTTCCTCAGACTGGAAAAGTCCTGGCGCATAAAGTTATCTGCCTCATCCACCAGAATCATCTTGGTGAGCTGACGATAATCCCCCTGAATCACTGGCTTGCCGCGTTTTTGCATTTGTGCATAAAACAGATCCAGGGTTAGCGCAACCACCAGGTTTTGAATCTCTGATGAGTAGCCAGCCAATTCGATAACTGTGACACCATCCACCAGATCATACAGACTCGTCATTTTCTCTGGGTCTGTTTCAAATATCTGAAACCCAGCTAAGTTATAAAGCGCGGCGTACAATGAGTCTTCTTCTACTTTTTCCTGAGCCAGATATCGCTGCCACACATCTTCTATAGTCGGTGCTACACGGTTCCAGGTTGAGCGATCACGAGGCACTATTCCTGCTAATTCATAGCACTCCATGATTAGCGTAACCAGTTTCATACGCTGTTTCACACCCAAGTTATAGGCTTTCCCCATTGTTTCAGAAAATGCGATTGCGGTATGTCTGGGTAACATGGGCATATCACCAAACAGTGACAAAGGGTTATAAGGTAGTAACGATAATTGATATTTCTTACCGCCAGTAGCCTTCAGAAAAGCCTCGTCCACATAGTCAGATTTATAATCAAAGATCAGTAAACCAATCGATTTTCCATCAACGTTACAGGATTGGTTACGCATTAATTGTGTCACCAGCGATTTGGTAAATTGCGTTTTCCCGGTCCCCATCGTACCGATGATGCCTGTGTTGGTATTCATAAACTTCGTGGTGTTGGTCGGTTCCCAAAATAACGGGGTTTGCCGTGTAGCGTCATGACCAAATAATACTTGTAAGGGTACAGTGCTGACCTCTGGTGTCGGCTTTGGAATATCAGGTCGTGTGTCTGGCGGTGTCGTTACCTGCACACCCGATGCTGATGGAGATGGGTGCTCATCACTCTCTGGCTTAAGACGGTATTTATCTGGTACCCGGTAGCGTTCAGCCAACGGCAATTCACCTTCATGGGTAGTGATTAACGAGGGTAGTAATGAATAAGGAATTTCGATCTGTAAGATATTCCCTGTCGTCTCTTTATAGGAGAGATCGAAACAAGATCCGCTGTCTACATGTGCAACAACAAAGCCATTAGCATAATCTTTTAACTCACCCAACAGATAGTCACCCGTCAACCACCATTCGCGGCGATCCAACAGGGGAGCCAGCTTATCACTGTCCAGCACACCGTATAGCCGAAGTTTCTCTACCTGCATCAGCACCTGTCGAATAAAGAGCGCTCGATAAAGTTGCGATGCCAGTGTATGCGGTTCCAGAATATCCTGCTGTAAATAACGTTTAAGCTCAACAGCCTGCTGGCCCGCATAGCTGTAATCTGGCCGAGCGCCGGTTTTGACTTCCAGCGGCAGTAAATAGAGACGGTTTTCTTTAAAACCAACAAAGAGCACATCATCAGAGATTGCGCCTTTACGGTACCCCTGTAGATTTCTTGATAAATCGCTTTCCTTCATCTTTAGCCCGACGTTACCAGATACGCGAATCATTTCGGCTACAGATAGCGGTACCCAGCAGATATCAGACTCACTCAGCATGGACTGTACAAATTTATACGCGCCAATGATGCCATATTTCTCTTTGCGCTCTTTTTCACTGGAGCGCAACATCTTCAGCAACCACTCGCCGTTAAAAGCATTAAATTCGGCAAGTAGATGCTGGCTATCAACGGCAGATTGCCCGGACTGGCTTTCGGTCTGGAGCAGGCGGAGGAATAGATCGACCTGCTTCGTGACCGTCACTGCATCGTAGCCTGCACAACTGGTGTACTGATCGGAATAGTGGATCAGCACAACATCTTTCTGGCTAGTAAAGAAGTCAAGAGTAACTTTAGGGTCAATAATGGTGGTCCAGAGAGCACTGTTGTAACAATAATTGAGTAGCTGTTTAAAATTGCCACTTACGGCCAATCCAATCCCTTGTCCGTGGTATTGACTGTTGCTCTGACGCGCTGGCTGCCACAGGCAGCCCACTAACCGGGCAAGTCGTAGAGCGCAGTAAGATTCAGTATCAACATTCCGCAGGCCAAACGCGGTAAAGTAAGCATCCCCCTGTGTTTCAGCTCCTTCTCCGGCAATCAGCCCATGACACAGTACACCGCTGGCAGCATCCTCAATGCGGATCTGGCGGCAATCCACCGGAGCTGTATTGGTGAAAAACGCCAGATGCGCATAGGCCAATTTGTCGCTTTCTGATGGCAGGACAAATTTGCTAAACGTTAACCGACTGCGCAACAGGTCAATCAGCATATCGGCCTCAGCTCGCCACGCGCCGCTGTTCAAGTCAAGGTCGTTTTTAAGCTGTTCATAGCTGCCACTCTCGGCAAAGCGATCAAACATATTTGGCAGCAGACGTTCATCGTAGCAATTTACATGCACCGAAATAGCATGCTCTTTTTCCTGTTTAAAATATTCCACTAACCCCAGAAACAGTTCTTTCGCTGTTCCCTGATTAATAGCATTAATAATCAATGCATTGTTTCCGGGACTCTGAAATAGCCGGGCGTAGGCTTCGGTAAATTCATTGAGCTTGTCTTTTACCAAACGTTTTACGTAATCGTGGCTCACCTGGCGCTGGGGAACGACATCGATCCAGAAGCGATTTTCTTCCACCGGCTGCAACTGTGCGTATTCGTGTTCACTGTGGTAAACGAATGGCATCAAGCCGGACACCACCAGACGATCAAGCGTAATGGTCGGTAGTGTGGCAAATGACGCTGAGTCGTATTGTTCCTGCTCTGCGCAGATAGTTTGTACCAGTTGTAAATGGTAGGCCAACACTAGGGGATGCAACGGGGAGAGACGTTCATGACTGTCGACATTACAAATACCCAGATGCAGCAGGCGCTTTTCCTGCGCTGTTAACGCTCTGCTCAACTCGATTTGTTGAAGCGCCTGTTCAAAGGTCGTCACTATATGGCTTACCAGCGCGCAGTATTCTGCTGACCACGATACCAGGCTAGGTAAAGTACCGCAGCGCTGGTAGTAGAGGAATAATTGGTCGTAGGCGTTATAAAGATCGGGGTGGCTGGCAACGAGTTCATCCAGCGCAAACGCGCTATCATCATCTCCTGTCCCCAAAAGACGTTGATCAACTAATGAGGCTTCCAGCGTCAGTAACTGCTGGCGAACACCGACAACCTTGTGTTCGGTATTATCAAGAATGATACGTCCCTTCAATCGGTTCCAGGCCGCATTTCCTTCTTCTTTGAATAGTTTATTGAAACGACTCTGGTCAAAGAGTAGCGGTAAGGTTAACCCTTCTTCGGCTCCCGGCCCTTCAATATTGAATGGCAGACAAGAATTGCCAGAAACAAGCTTAAATTGAATCAAATCGCTTTGATTTGCCAGTGTTTCAAAATTCACCAATGCATAATGCTGACAATCAATATCACCATTTTCTTCATCCAGTATACAGACCTGGCTACCCGACTCAGCGATTCGTAGTTCGTTGTCTTCACGTTGAAGTGTGATTTGTGGTTTACCTGGTTCAATACGGAAACAATGCTGAATATCGTCTAGCCAGAATTGTCCCTGCCTGACCAGCAACAGGCGGAACTTGTACTCTTCAGCAGAATTATTGCGGTTAGTCAGTTCGAGGCTAAAGAAGCAGGGATTCCCATCGAAAGGAACTGACGCCATAATACGGGAACTTTTCCCTCCTGCACGACTAATTCGCCAGAAACGCTCTTTTTTTAACTGACGGTGATGCACAATTTTTATCTGGTTATCCTGAAGATCGTTGCCCTGAAAGCAAAACTCCAGCTCAGTTTGCGATTGTTCGGGTGGTACCTGTACCAGTAGGCTGATATCGCGCTTGCCTGCTTTACTTGCGCTTTTCGCCCGTTGCCAAATCACGCCATTTTCGACCGTGATATCATCCAGTACCAGTTTTTGTTCGCGGTTCTGTTCTTTTTCGTTTAGATAAACAGCGAAATCAAGCTCGCGCCAGTCGTCTTTATCATTGAAATGTTCCTGAATAAATTTGGCGCTGAATTCAGTTAATACGTTCTCCAGTTGCCCACTGTAGCGTTCAACGCTGTCCTCGATTTGACGAAATAACTTCCTGTTTTCATTCAGTCGGGTATGGAGCTGTTTCTGGCTAAAATTCAGTAGTTCATCATCTTTAAACAGCGATAGCTCGGAGAAATCCAGATTGCCGTCATCCAGCAGGCGATACAACGACGAGAAGCCAAAGACGGTCGCACCTTCATCCAGTACCGTTGTTCGTTGATCCTTTAATAAGCAACGCGACAACTCTGAACGGTTGTTGTCCGTCGTGATCAACTTTTCCAATTCATGACTGAAGGTTTCGGGGTGCCAGATAGCTCCCGGTGCCGCGACGTCTTTTGTGCTGTTAATCAGGGTGTCCAGCATGCTGTTATGAATAATCAGCAGTGCAGTTTTGGCAAACACCCCGCTGCGGCCAGCAACTTCATCGCGCAAATGGGATATGTAGTTTTCCGTGAATGCTGGCGCTGCGACTCCGTGCAGCACCGGAATAAGCTGAACACCATTACAGGAGAGACAAGCAAGGCGCTGCTCTGGCGCAATTTCCAGATGATTGTCACCTGCCAGGTCAACAAAAGCCTGCCAGAGTTGTAGAGCATTGTCAGGATCAGGAGATTTGAACTGGTAACGCTCACCAGGTTGAATAATGCCACTTACCCATTCAATAAAGGTTTCCGCCAGATAGGTTTCATACTGTTTTACGGACATACACGGCGTCTCCACTGTCACTCATTCGCTCCACATTTCCCATACGTTCATAAAACGCTACCAGCGTTTGTGCCGACTGGTTATCCAGATAAAATCCGCGCTGTTCAAAGCCGCGCAGCAACTCATGCAGGCGTAGTTTGTCATTTTTACCCACAGTGAGATTGGTCAGCAGCAGCAGACGATCCTGATTCAGTACCAGTACTTTTCCCGCCCGACCACGTACCTGAATGAAATCGGTGCAGATCTGGGTTTCAAGCTCGTTGATGTATTTCCGGTTAACTGTCGCACGATCAGATTTCTTATCCTGAAACTGTTCAACAGCAACGGTTAATAATTGTTTAAAAGCTTCTTCCAGCGTAACGGCTTGCGTATACTTCGATGCCGAAAGCTCGCGTTTTTCGATAAACTCCTGCAAATAATTATTGAGATCTTGCAGTAATTGAGATGAGTTATCAGAAAAATTTAAGCAATCCTGATAGACCTGCCAGAGTGGACGCTTCTTATCTCCTTTTATTTGTAGAACTTCCAGCGCGGAGAGTATTGGGAAAAGTTTTTCACTTTGACGAGCGAACCACTTATAACCAAAGCGTTTTATTTGATCCCGTTCAGAACTGGCTTTTTCAGTGTCGAGAATAAAGAAAAGCGACTTACTTTGTGGCTCGCCGTCCTGCCAGTTGTCCAGATTGAGTGCTAGCTGGGCACACCAGCTAAAGGCATATAAACGCAGAGTATTAGTCAGTTCTTGTAACAAATATTGAGGGTGTTCTGCCAAAAACGCCAGATCAGACTGAAAACAAGTCACCAGATAGGGAAGATAGGGTTGTTCTTCAGAGAATGGGCCTTTTCCCAATAACTTTATTTTTTCATTGAGCTTATTTAGCATTTGCTGCTCAATGAAGTTCAGCTTATCCTGGATAGGATATTCCAAGCTGAAATCTCCCATCAGATTAGCAAACAGAGTGCCAAGGCGTTTATCGGCCATTGAAGCGCCACTTATTTTTTCGCCATCAAACTGAGCATGAAATAGTAAAAAAAGCGGAGATACACGAAAGATATCTTCACTGGAAAAATACATCCGTTCCAGTACAGTCCAGAATGCTGGTTCATCAAGCAATTCTTGCAAATGAACCTTGCAATCATCGCGAAATTGACTGGGAGTATAGGCATCAATTTTACGCTTCAGGGCGTAGCTAAGCACCAATCCGGTGACAAATTGCCAGTTAATATCATTGTTTTTGTTACGTATCGGCAGATAACTATCCAGTTGATTATTACCTACTTTTAACGTCGTTGCGATAGGGTACATTCCACTAACCCTCCATACCGCTAATGGTGATCATGTCGTCGTCCGCTTTAGCGCGATAAACTCGCCGCCCACCAGCATAAAACTTGATTTCGCTGCTGGATTTGGCCTGTTCAGTAATCAAATCAACGATTTCGTCCAGTAGAACAATGGCATTTTTATCGTATTTATTGGGGCGATAGCCATTGTTTAATTTGTTCAGAAGTTCAAATAAATTAAGTCCGATACGAACTGGTAACAGAGAATTTTGCCCAACTTTTAAATGCACGTCGAAGCCAGTAGGGTGGGCCGTATTTTTATTGCGGATGGCCTCCCAGTCAGGTTTCAATTCGACTGGCGCGGTTATTTTTACCCCACCATATTCACCTAAAAAGAACTCTTCTTTTTGCATACTCAATTCCGGCGCTTTGCGGTTTGCATAGCGCTGAATACCAGCAATAAGTTCGGATGTATAAAACCGGTTCAGTGCTTTTTTCTGCTCTGAGTCAGCGGTGTAATTTTTGTGCAGATGCCAGATTTCTGAATAATGCTCAAATAAGGATTCATTAAAGAATACGGAAAATTTCTGATGATAATTATTCCCCAAAGATTCATCCTGCAACAACCAGAAGAGCCGAATTAACGAAGCCGCATCACCCGGATTAACGCACTGGCGATCAAATCTAATGTGTAATGGCGCGAGTGCAGCTAAAAAATCATCCAGTTCAGGGTCAACCAGGCCCAATTCGTAGCGCAAAATAAACTGATCGATTTCATAGGTGTGCAGCCTGGCAGGATCAAAATCAGAAATTTTTTTAATCAGGTCGTTTTCTGCCCCAGTGAAAAGATTATCAAATAAATACCCCGGTCCCATAAGCAAATGATGCAGAAAATCCAGTAGAGTTCGGGTTGTCACAAACTGATCTTTAATCAGGCGGACCTTAAAGAGCTGAGTGATGAGAACATCCTGAACACCCGGCAGACAAAGCAATTTATAGTTAGCAACTTCTTTCAGCTCAGGGTTAACAGTCTCATCATGTCGAAAAATAAACTGAAACAAATTACTATCATCATTACGGGTTAAATTATCCAGTAATGTTTTAATAAACGATGAATACTGTTTTTTTTCATTAAACTGGAATTTAGGGTAATGCTCAAAGTCAAAAAAAGAACAATTCCAACTGCGGTATGGGCGGCTTTCTTCCTGATCTGCTGACAAGAAAGAATCAATCGCAGTGCGGATCGCCAGATGGCATTCAGCACCTTCTCGGGCAAAGTTGGCGAGCATCCCGGTATTGATGCCTATAAGCAAAGGAGATGAGTATTGGTGATGATTGCTAAATAAATCATTCAAAGCATCAATAGCTGATTGCCGGGGAGCAAAGCTGTGTGTCGCATCCAGATGAAAATTAAAGCGCTGCTGATAACGCAGATTTGATTGGCAACGGGTTAAAATTTCGGACTTCCCATCCCCGCTACTACCGCACAAAAAAATGATTTCGCCAGGCTTAGCAATTTCTAAATAACGTTGTAATTCAGTCTCAATCTCTTGTTTTACAAAGAGCTGCTCCTTCAACTGGTCGAACTCGTCCTTCTGGCGATATGTGACGGTGGTCACGGAAAACGAAGATGACTTCGCAAGTACACTCAACGCGTTACGTAATGTGATTGCGCCCATAACTTTATGTTCTCAAAAATAAGATTACGCCTATTCTATAAAAGCAATCTGCTGATATCTATAGTCTCTTAGAGACATTTATTACGAGCAATTTGAAAATTGTCTCTTTTCCTATCCGTACACAAAACACATCCAAAGATAGCGGGTCAAATCCATCAGCTCCACTTTAAAGGCTGATTGATTAGTTGTTAGACTCAACTTCAGAGAGACTTCTGCCGTTACTTTTCCCCGACGCCCAAACGACGCTTTCGTTTTCTGCAGTGCCTCATAGAAAGTGATCTTGAACTGCTCCGGGAATCCTGGAGACTAAACTTCCTGAGAAAGAGGTAAACAGGATGAGTATGATTCACAATTGGGGTAATTTGTTCCATTGCCTCAAATGCTGGCTGTACGCCACAGACTCTGCGTGTCTGGGTTAGCCAGTATGAGCGGGATACAGGGGCGCTTCACACATAACATTCCTTCTAATTTGCATAATTAATTACACTGATAGTCACATTCAATAACTATCATAAGCTATCATCTGGCTGACTGTTATTTCGCAACAGTTATTGAGTAAATCTTTAACCTGTTAACAGAGGGTTTATGAAACGTAAACTTATTGCCTTTGTGATTCTGGCTACATCATCCTGTGGATATGCAGCCACCAAAGATGTAACAATGAATCTTGTTGATAGTGACGGAAAAGAGCGAAATATTGGTAAAATAACCATCCAGAAGACACCCTACGGGCTGCTGTTCACCCCTGATCTTCACTCCTTACCCGCCGGCATTCATGGTTTTCATGTACATGAAAACGCAAGTTGTGCTCCTGCCCTGAAAGATGGAAAAACTGTCGCTGCTTTATCTGCAGGTGGTCACTTTGACCCGGAAAAAACAGGGAAGCATCTCGGTCCATGGTCTCCTGATGGCCACCTAGGTGATCTCCCTGCGCTTTATGTCACTCATGACGGAAAAGCAACCTACCCGGTGCTTGCGCCAAGACTATCTGAATTAAAGGAGCTCGATGGCCGTTCGCTAATGCTCCACGCAGGAGGTGATAATCATGATGACCATCCTGAACCTCTAGGTGGCGGTGGTGCAAGAATTGCCTGTGGTATCATCCCATAATCAATCAGGTAAGGGATATCCTCCCTTACCCTTAATCTTCCCTGGCGGCATGTGCATATCTTTCAGTTACTGTGAGATACCTGTATTACGGTGTCTTTTTAGCTCACAGAAATATCAGACAGCCCGTTTCAGTGTTTTATTACCTTAATCTTTTTACGGCATTCTTCAGCTCTTGCGCATGCTATTTTTTCACCTGTTTCATAACATTGCTGGCAGCCTAATCCAAATTTCATCGCCATATCATAACCTTCCCGAAAACCTCGGAACCACGCGTTACGAAGGTATTCATCATATTCCCCGTAGTCAATAATAACCATTTTATTTTCATGGGATTTTCCGGTATTCTCACTCATTTTCGATACCTCAATGCTTACAACAGAAAAGTATACTTTTACGAAGTTCGCCTTTGCAGGACTATATAAAGTTATCACTGGATGCAAGAGCCGGAAATCATGTATATCAGGATCAACTTTGTAATTCAATAACATATTATCCAGTGAAAAAGTAAGTATATTTAAGCTGGGGAAGGAGAAGGGGGACTTGATTTGATATTTTCATCAATAATATTATTTTTCCTCCTCCATTATTCATTCAGACCTGGTTCCGGGCGTAATTCCGATTTCTCTGTTGAAGCGATGCATTTATATTTAAATATTCACCTGTCATTGAATTTTATTTGAAATAGGAGAAAATCTCCTCCTGTACTACAGATAACCCGGAATGTTCCTCGAAAGAAAATTCTGGCGCAGAATTCACGCCCGGTTCTGTTCAACATCATGCAGGATAACGATACCGAAACGTTAAACTCTGGCAATTCTCGTGTTATACACAGGCAGGAGTGATTACTACGGTAAGAATTGCTGAAAAGGGGAGAACACTGAAGGCCTTATTCGCGAAGAATAAAGGAGACATTTCATGTAAATTATTATCAGAGATAACCTTCTCCAGGCGCTTTTGTTCGCTTCCTGAATTGCTACCTGATACATATTTACGGGATGCCAGCCTGGTGACTATAACTCCGAAAAGACCGATTATTGTATTGCGTGCATCCGGCATGTTTACAATGTACGCTGGTATCTAACGGAGTCTGACACAGATGCACGCAGGTGTATATTTTAACGTAATTATCCGGAAAGAACAGTATATTTTAATGCGGGAGTTGCATGAGCGGTATACGGGAGAAACTATCAGACCATGGGAGCTACAGAGGTGCTTAAGTCTCGTAACATTATAATCTGCTCACCTGACTGGTGCTATTCTCACCTCAACACCAATGCACAAATAGCCTGGCTTATCGTTAATAAAAGTTACTCATACCGGGAATCCAGTGAAGCTATGAATGTCGGTTCCTATACACTGGGGGGCATGGGTACGTCAGCTCAGGC
>OGZA01000080.1_pt1 | contig 69945 bp, 55 predicted proteins | sample 1576591 | NCBI WGS metagenome assembly OGZA01 (sample SAMEA3541565, study PRJEB24748) | human gut metagenome | biome: human gut; feature: human-associated habitat; material: faeces | place: China | collected 2012
TAGTGATTCACGACTTCAAGGCGCTTTTCAAAAGGGTATTTTGGCTTTGACATATTAGGGGCTATTCCATTTCATCGTCCAACAAAATGGGTGCAGTACAAACCAGCGAAAGTTGGGAGCTGGGGCTTTACTACATGGGTGAAGAAGGCTGGCTGGAAGGGGTTGAATCCAGCGTTACCGTTTTCCGTAACGATGTGAAAGATCGTATCAGCATCAGCCGTACGTCTGACGTCAACGCTGCACCGGGCTACCAAAACTTTGTTGGTTTTGAGACGGGCGCTAACGGACGGCGCATACCGGTATTTAGCTACTACAACGTTAACAAAGCTCGTATTCAGGGCGTGGAAACCGAACTGAAAATTCCGTTCAACGATGAATGGAAACTGTCGATCAACTACACCTACAACGATGGTCGTGATGTCAGCAACGGCGAAAACAAACCGCTATCCGATCTGCCGTTCCATACTGCTAACGGTACGCTGGACTGGAAACCGCTGGCGCTGGAAGACTGGTCATTCTATGTTTCTGGGCACTATACCGGGCAGAAACGCGCCGACAGCGCGACGGCTAAAACACCGGGCGGTTATACCATCTGGAATACCGGCGCGGCCTGGCAGGTGACTAAAGACGTCAAACTGCGCGCAGGCGTGCTGAACCTTGGCGACAAGGATCTCAGTCGTGACGACTACAGCTATAACGAAGACGGACGTCGTTACTTTATGGCAGTGGATTATCGCTTCTGATGAGAAGATGCCCGGCGAACCGGGCGGACTTTCACTTCAGTAAATACTGCGCATGGAAGCGCAGGTGATCCTCTATAAAAGAGGCGATGAAGTAGTAACTGTGATCATATCCCGGCTGAATACGCAGCGTCATCGGCCATGCTTTCTGGCGGGCGGCTTCTGCCAGAACTGCGGGTTGCAACTGGTCGGCAAGAAACTGATCATTATCACCTTGATCGATAAGCGTCGGGATCGCATCCTGCGCGTTACTGGCATACATCAGCGCGCAACTGTCCCATTCCAGCCATGCATTTTTGTCCTCACCTAAATAGCTGCTAAACGCTTTGATTCCCCACGGGACGCTGCACGGATTCACAATTGGTGCAAAGGCCGAAACGCTGGTGTATTTACCCGGATTTTTCAGCGCCATAATCAGCGCACCGTGACCACCCATTGAATGACCGCTAATGGCGCAGCGGTCGCTGACATTAAATTGCGACTGAACCAGCGCCGGTAATTCATCGCGCAGATAATCATACATCCGGTAATGCGTCGCCCACGGCGGTTGCGTGGCATTAAGATAAAAGCCTGCGCCCTGGCCTAAATCGTAGCCATCGTCGTTGGCAACCTTTTCGCCGCGCGGGCTGGTGTCTGGCATTACCAGCACAATCCCCAGTTCCGCCGCTACCCGCTGAGCACCCGCCTTGGTGGTGAAGTTCTCGTCATTGCAGGTTAATCCGGAAAGCCAGTACAGCACTGGTGGCGGGGTGTGATCACGAGGGGGGGGGAGAAAGATACTGAACGTCATCGGGCAGTTTAAGGTACTGGAGTCGTGTCGCCAGCGTTGCTGCCAGCCTTCAAAACAGCGGTGCTCTTCGAGCATTTCCATGCGTGGCTCCTTGTTGTGTTGTTTGCAATTTCTTCATCATACCGTTTATTCAATGTGCTGTGAGTAACTTTCACTTCCGTATTTGCATAACGATGTTTTAACATCTGCTGATGAAAGGCAGCGGCAATTACAATAATTATCGCTGTGAATACTGGATTATGTGCGCCGCCTCACGCACAATAATCAGGCTGTAAATCAGCTTAATAACTTTGCCCCCACGCAGGGCGGAGGCGTCACACCTGCAGGAGAAATCATAAATGCCATCACTCAGTAAAGAAGCGGCCCTGGTTCATGAAGCGTTAGTTGCGCGAGGACTGGAAACACCGCTGCGCCCGCCCGTGCATGAAATGGATAACGAAACGCGCAAAAGCCTTATTGCTGGTCATATGACCGAAATCATGCAGCTGCTGAATCTCGACCTGGCTGATGACAGTTTGATGGAAACGCCGCATCGCATCGCTAAAATGTATGTCGATGAAATTTTCTCCGGTCTGGATTACGCCAACTTCCCGAAAATCACCCTCATTGAAAACAAAATGAAGGTCGATGAAATGGTCACCGTGCGCGATATCACTCTGACCAGTACCTGTGAACACCATTTTGTTACCATCGATGGCAAAGCGACGGTGGCTTATATCCCGAAAGATTCGGTGATCGGTCTGTCAAAAATTAACCGTATCGTGCAGTTCTTTGCCCAGCGTCCGCAGGTGCAGGAACGTCTGACGCAGCAAATTCTTATTGCGCTACAAACGCTGCTGGGCACCAATAACGTGGCTGTCTCGATCGACGCGGTGCATTACTGCGTGAAGGCGCGTGGCATCCGCGATGCAACCAGTGCCACAACAACGACCTCTCTTGGTGGATTGTTCAAATCCAGTCAGAATACGCGCCACGAGTTTCTGCGCGCTGTGCGTCATCACAACTGATTAAAAGGCAGGAACCATGGAGCGCAACGTCACGCTCGATTTTGTTCGCGGCGTCGCCATTCTGGGGATCCTGCTATTAAACATCAGCGCCTTTGGGCTACCAAAGGCGGCTTATCTCAATCCCGCCTGGTACGGCGCTATTACGCCGCAGGATGCATGGACCTGGGCATTTCTCGATCTCATCGGCCAGGTGAAATTCCTCACGCTTTTTGCGCTGCTGTTTGGTGCGGGCCTGCAAATGTTGCTGCCCCGTGGCAGACGCTGGATCCAGTCGCGGTTAACGCTGTTAGTCTTGCTGGGTTTTATTCACGGTTTATTGTTCTGGGACGGCGATATTCTGCTGGCTTACGGGCTGGTGGGCTTAATCTGCTGGCGGCTGGTGCGCGATGCGCCATCGGTAAAAAGCCTGTTTAATACAGGCGTCATGCTTTATCTGGTGGGGCTTGGCGTTTTGCTGTTATTGGGGCTGATTTCCGACAGCCAGACCAGCCGCGCCTGGACGCCGGATGCATCGGCTATTTTGTATGAAAAATACTGGAAGCTTCACGGCGGCGTTGATGCGATCAGTAATCGTGCCGATGGTGTTGGCAACAGTTTACTGGCACTGGGCGCACAGTATGGCTGGCAACTGGCTGGGATGATGCTCATTGGTGCCGCATTGATGCGCAGTGGCTGGCTGAAAGGGCAGTTCAGCTTACGTCACTATCGTCGTACTGGTTTTGTGCTGGTGGCGATTGGGGTGACCATTAACCTTCCTGCCATCGCCCTGCAATGGCAGCTGGACTGGGCGTATCGCTGGTGCGCCTTCTTACTTCAGATGCCGCGGGAACTGAGTGCGCCGTTTCAGGCGATTGGCTATGCGTCGCTGTTTTATGGCTTCTGGCCGCAATTGAGCCGCTTTAAGCTGGTGCTTGCGATCGCCTGCGTCGGACGGATGGCGCTGACCAACTATCTATTGCAAACGCTGATTTGTACCACGCTTTTTTACCACCTCGGTTTGTTTATGCATTTTGACCGCCTGGAGCTGCTGGCGTTTGTTATTCCGGTATGGCTGGCGAATATCCTCTTCTCTGTTATCTGGCTGCGTTACTTCCGCCAGGGGCCGGTGGAATGGCTCTGGCGTCAGTTAACTTTGCGTGCTGCCGGACCGGCAATATCTAAAACATCAAGATAACGATCTGGATCACATTCGTTAACAAAACGGCTGTAACCGTTTCCATTGCTGTGACTCGATTCACGAAGTCCTGTATTCAGTGCTGACAAAATAGCCGCCAGCAAGCAGTCATTTACTGCAATCTCATAACAGGTAGTGAATATGATCACCATTCGTGATGTAGCGCGTCAGGCTGGCGTCTCTGTGGCAACGGTTTCCCGGGTGCTCAATAACAGCACGCTGGTCAGTGCCGACACGCGTGAAGCAGTAATGAAAGCCGTGAGTGAGCTGGATTATCGGCCAAACGCCAATGCCCAGGCGCTGGCAACTCAGGTTAGCGATACCATTGGCGTGGTGGTGATGGACGTTTCTGATGCTTTTTTCGGCGCGCTGGTAAAAGCGGTGGATCTGGTCGCCCAGCAGCATCAGAAATACGTGCTAATCGGCAATAGCTATCATGAAGCGGAAAAAGAGCGTCACGCCATTGAGGTGTTAATTCGCCAGCGTTGTAATGCGTTGATTGTTCACTCAAAAGCATTGAGTGACGATGAACTGGCGCAATTTATGGATAACATTCCCGGTATGGTGTTAATCAACCGCGTTGTGCCGGGGTACGCCCATCGTTGCGTTTGCCTGGATAATCTCAGCGGTGCCCGAATGGCGACGCGCATGTTGCTGAATAACGGTCATCAACGTATTGGTTATCTTTCTTCCAGCCACGGCATTGAAGATGACGCCATGCGTAAAGCAGGCTGGATGAGTGCGTTGAAAGAGCAGGATATTATTCCGCCAGAAAGTTGGATTGGCACTGGTACGCCGGACATGCCGGGCGGTGAGGCGGCGATGGTTGAACTGCTGGGGCGCAATCTACAACTTACCGCTGTATTTGCTTATAACGACAATATGGCCGCTGGCGCACTGACAGCATTAAAAGATAATGGCATTGCGATTCCGTTACATCTCTCAATCATCGGTTTCGATGATATTCCCATCGCCCGTTACACCGACCCGCAATTAACGACCGTGCGTTATCCCATTGCTTCAATGGCGAAATTAGCCACCGAACTGGCCTTGCAGGGGGCAGCAGGCAATATTGATCCTCGTGCCAGCCACTGGTTTATGCCGACGTTAGTGCGTCGCCATTCTGTCGCAACACGCCAGAATGCGGCGGCGATCACTAACTCAACAAATCAGGCGATGTAACCGCTTTCAATCTGTGAGTGATTTCACAGTATCTTAACAATGTGATAGCTATGATTGCACCGTTTTAACGTTGTAACCCGTATGTAACAGTGAATAATCACTTTCACCGAGGTAATAGCGTCATAACAACAATTAAAGCCGTTTTCTGGAGCGTTACCGGGCATGGAAGAACGAATTTTAAAAAGTGAGCTTCGGCGTTCAGTAACACTTCATTAACTCTACTGCCCCGCCGAGCATTTATCTCAAGCACTACCCTGCATAAGAAAAACCGGAGATACCATGAATAAGAAGGTGTTAACCCTGTCTGCTGTGATGGCCAGCATGTTATTCGGTGCCGCTGCACACGCTGCTGATACCCGCATTGGTGTAACAATCTATAAGTACGACGATAACTTTATGTCTGTAGTGCGCAAGGCTATTGAGCAAGATGCGAAAGCCGCGCCAGATGTTCAGCTGCTGATGAATGATTCTCAGAATGACCAGTCCAAGCAGAACGATCAGATCGACGTATTGCTGGCGAAAGGGGTGAAGGCACTGGCAATCAACCTGGTTGACCCGGCAGCTGCGGGTACGGTGATTGAGAAAGCGCGTGGGCAAAACGTGCCGGTGGTTTTCTTCAACAAAGAACCGTCTCGTAAGGCGCTGGATAGCTACGACAAAGCCTACTACGTTGGCACTGACTCCAAAGAGTCCGGCATTATTCAGGGTGATTTGATTGCTAAACACTGGGCGGCGAATCAGGGTTGGGATCTGAACAAAGACGGTCAGATTCAGTTCGTACTGCTGAAAGGTGAACCGGGCCATCCGGATGCAGAAGCACGTACCACTTACGTGATTAAAGAATTGAACGATAAAGGCATCAAAACTGAACAGTTACAGTTAGATACCGCAATGTGGGACACCGCTCAGGCGAAAGATAAGATGGACGCCTGGCTGTCTGGCCCGAACGCCAACAAAATCGAAGTGGTTATCGCCAACAACGATGCGATGGCAATGGGCGCGGTAGAAGCACTGAAAGCACACAACAAGTCCAGCATTCCGGTGTTTGGCGTCGATGCGCTGCCAGAAGCGCTGGCGCTGGTGAAATCCGGTGCACTGGCGGGCACAGTACTGAACGATGCTAACAACCAGGCGAAAGCGACCTTTGATCTGGCGAAAAACCTGGCCGATGGCAAAGGTGCGGCTGATGGCACCAACTGGAAAATCGACAACAAAGTGGTCCGCGTACCTTATGTTGGCGTAGATAAAGACAACCTGGCTGAATTCAGCAAGAAATAAGACTGATTGGGCGCAGTCGTTTACTGCGCCCTTATTGTATGGCCAACAAGGTAAAATTATATGGTCAGCTCAACGACTCCGTCTTCCGGGGAATACTTGTTGGAAATGAGCGGTATCAACAAGTCCTTTCCTGGTGTTAAGGCACTTGATAACGTTAATTTAAAAGTCCGGCCACATTCTATCCATGCATTAATGGGGGAAAACGGCGCAGGAAAATCAACATTATTAAAATGCCTGTTTGGTATTTATCAAAAAGACTCCGGCACCATTTTATTCCAGGGTAAAGAGATTGATTTCCATTCCGCCAAAGAGGCACTGGAAAATGGTATTTCGATGGTACACCAGGAGTTAAACCTGGTATTACAACGTTCGGTGATGGATAACATGTGGCTGGGGCGATATCCCACCAAAGGCATGTTTGTCGATCAGGACAAAATGTACCGCGAAACCAAAGCGATTTTTGATGAACTGGATATTGATATCGATCCGCGTGCGCGCGTCAGCACATTATCCGTTTCGCAAATGCAGATGATCGAAATCGCCAAAGCATTTTCCTATAACGCGAAAATTGTGATTATGGATGAACCGACTTCTTCGTTAACCGAAAAAGAGGTCAATCATCTGTTCACTATTATTCGTAAATTAAAAGAGCGCGGCTGCGGTATTGTTTATATCTCTCATAAAATGGAAGAAATCTTCCAGTTATGTGATGAAGTTACCGTATTGCGCGACGGTCAGTGGATCGCCACCGAACCGCTGGCAGGGCTGACGATGGACAAGATCATCGCCATGATGGTTGGGCGTTCTCTTAACCAGCGTTTCCCTGACAAAGAAAACAAACCGGGCGAAGTCATCCTCGAGGTACGTAACCTGACGTCACTGCGCCAGCCGTCGATTCGCGATGTCTCGTTTGATCTGCATAAAGGGGAGATCCTCGGTATTGCCGGTCTGGTGGGGGCGAAACGTACCGATATTGTTGAGACGTTATTTGGTATTCGCGAGAAATCGGCTGGCACCATAACGTTGCACGGCAAACAGATCAATAACCATAATGCCAACGAAGCCATAAACCATGGATTTGCACTGGTAACTGAGGAGCGCCGCTCAACGGGAATTTATGCCTATCTGGATATTGGTTTTAACTCGTTAATTTCCAATATTCGCAACTACAAAAATAAAGTTGGTTTACTGGATAACTCGCGGATGAAAAGCGATACCCAGTGGGTGATTGATTCGATGCGGGTAAAAACGCCGGGTCATCGGACGCAAATTGGTTCGCTCTCCGGTGGTAATCAGCAAAAGGTGATTATTGGTCGCTGGCTACTAACGCAACCAGAAATATTAATGCTCGATGAACCGACGCGCGGTATTGATGTCGGGGCGAAGTTTGAAATTTATCAGTTAATTGCCGAACTGGCGAAGAAAGGCAAGGGGATTATTATTATCTCCTCTGAAATGCCTGAGTTGTTAGGGATAACAGACCGTATTCTGGTCATGAGCAATGGTCTCGTTTCCGGAATTGTCGATACAAAAACAACAACGCAAAACGAAATTCTGCGTCTTGCGTCTTTGCACCTTTAAGATTAGGGGCTTCCCATGAGTGCGTTAAATAAGAAAAGTTTTCTTACTTACCTGAAAGAGGGCGGTATTTACGTCGTTCTTTTAGTTTTGCTGGCGATTATTATTTTCCAGGACCCAACATTTTTAAGTCTGTTGAACTTAAGTAATATTCTCACCCAGTCATCGGTGCGTATTATTATCGCGCTCGGTGTGGCAGGGTTAATTGTCACCCAGGGGACCGATCTTTCTGCTGGTCGTCAGGTAGGGCTGGCGGCAGTGGTGGCTGCGACATTATTGCAGTCCATGGATAACGCCAACAAAGTGTTCCCGGAAATGGCGACGATGCCGATTGCGCTGGTTATTCTGATTGTCTGTGCCATTGGTGCGGTGATCGGTTTGATCAACGGTCTGATTATCGCTTATCTCAACGTGACGCCGTTCATTACCACGCTCGGCACGATGATCATCGTCTATGGCATCAACTCGCTCTATTACGACTTTGTCGGGGCGTCGCCAATTTCTGGTTTTGACAGTGGCTTCTCTACCTTTGCTCAGGGCTTTGTCGCGCTGGGGAGTTTCCGTCTCTCTTACATCACCTTCTACGCGTTGATTGCGGTGGCGTTCGTCTGGGTGTTGTGGAACAAAACCCGCTTCGGTAAGAACATTTTTGCCATTGGCGGTAACCCGGAAGCGGCAAAAGTATCTGGTGTCAACGTCGGCCTGAACCTGCTGATGATCTACGCGTTGTCTGGCGTGTTCTATGCCTTTGGCGGGATGTTAGAAGCCGGACGTATCGGCTCTGCCACCAACAACCTCGGCTTTATGTATGAGCTGGATGCTATCGCGGCGTGCGTGGTAGGCGGTGTATCGTTCAGCGGCGGTGTGGGGACGGTGATTGGCGTGGTGACCGGGGTAATTATTTTTACCGTCATCAACTATGGCCTGACGTATATCGGCGTAAACCCATACTGGCAGTACATCATCAAAGGGGCGATTATTATCTTCGCCGTAGCGCTGGATTCACTGAAATACGCGCGTAAGAAATGATGTGAATGTGGTCCGCATTCGGTCATAAACGCACATAACATCATGATCTGTGTGGTTTTGTAGGCCGGATAAGGCGTTCACGCCGCATCCGGCAACAGGAGCCAAATGCCGGATGCAACGCTGGCGCGTTTTATCCGGCCTACAATAAGCTCAACATACTGATTTGTATGGTTTTGTAGGCCGGATAAGGCGTTCAAGCCGCATCCGGCGACAGGAACCAAATGCCGGATGCGTCTCTGGTTTTACAACGTTACCGGGTGTTCTTTCTCGCCTTTCTTAAACTTCACTTCCCCGAGCTCAATACAACCCACCGGGCAGACGTGACCACAAAGCAGACAACCCACACATTTCTCGGTATTACAATGCGGTGTGCGGGTTTTCTCGCTCCATTCCATCGCCTGGTGACCGCCGTCGTAACAGGAAATATAACAGCGTCCACAGCCAACACATTTATCAAGATTGATACGGGGATAGACAATATAACTGCGGTCTAAATCTTCCGCCGGGACAATATTGTTATTCGCCAGACCTACCATCTCCTGCAGCGAATCAAATCCCTGATCGGCGAGATAATGCGACAACCCGCTTGCCATATCTTCCACTATCCGATACCCGTACTGCATGATGCCGGTGGTCACCTGTAACGTTGCTGCGCCGAGCAATAAAAACTCAGCCGCATCCTCCCAGGTTTCAATGCCGCCGATACCGCTGATTGGGAAATCGCGCAGTTCTGGATGGGTGCGCATTTGCTGAATGAAGCGCAGGGCGATCGGTTTTACCGCTTTACCGGAATATCCGGAAATACTCGATTTTCCGTTAACGATCGGCATACCGATTTTCTGATTAAGATCGATATTGGTGATGGATTTAACGGTGTTAATCGCCGCAATGCCATCTGCGCCGCCGCGCTTCGCCGCCAGCGCCACTTCGCACATATCACCGATATTCGGCGTCATCTTCGCCAGCATTGGCAGCGTGGAACCCCGTTTCACTGCCCGACAATATTTTTCTACCAGCTCCGGGCTTTGCCCGACATCGCTACCCATCGCATGAGAAGTCATTTGCGGACAGGAGAAGTTACACTCGATCATATCCGCGCCAGCTTCTTGCACCAGGCGCGCCAGCTCCTCCCATTGCTGCTCATTTTCCCCCATGATCGAAGCGATCAATACTTTGTCCGGGTAATCTTCCTTCAGCCGACGCAGGGCGGCCAGATTCTCTTCCAACGGATGTTCAGCAATCTGCTCCATATTTTTGAAGCCGATAAAACCGGTATCTTCTTTCACCAGATGATCAAAACGCGGCGAGACTTCGTTGGCGATAAAAAAGCCGATCGTTTTAAACACCACACCGCCCCAACCTGTGTCGTAGGCTTTGGCACACATCTCATAGCAGTTGCCTACCGGCGAAGAAGAGAGGCAGAACGGGTTGGGAAACTTCACGCCGCAAAAAGTAATCGAAAGATCTTTCGTTAACATGAGCAAGCTCCCTCTAAATAGTGATGAATCGCCTCGGCGGCTTCTTTCCCGGTTTTCACGGCATAGACCACGGTTTTGTCACCCTCAACAATATCGCCAGCAGCAAAGACTTGCGGGTCGCGGGTCTGGTAATTTTGTGTTTTGATGGTGTTACGCTGCGGCTCTAACTCCGCAAAGGCATCTAGTCTGGCATGCTGACCGACGGCGAGAATAATTTTATCTGCCGCCATCGTCAGTTCGCCCGATAACCGTACATGCTTAAACGTGACTTTATTGCCTTCCACGGCTACTGGCGTGAATCCATCGATGATCGAAACGCCCAGCTCCCGGGCGCTGGTAAACTCTTTTTCGCTTGCCGGAAACTCATCTAACTCTTCACGCGCTACGCAAGTTACCGCCTGACAGCCGAGAACTTTCAGCGTGCTGGCTACGTCCATCGCGACATCACCGCCGCCGATAATTAATGCGCTTTGTGGAATGCTGATATCGCCTTGCGCCTGTCGTGCACGTTGCAAGAAGTCGACGGCAATCTCAACGTCACTATGCTCAAACAGCGGTAGCCCGGAACCGCTTGATAACCCCACGGTGACCAGTACCGCGCGGTTTTCTGCTTTCAGCTGCTCAAGGGTGAGTGTGTTACCGACTTCGTTGTTGCACTTAATGGTCACGCCCATTTTTTCAATACGGGCGATCTCTGCATCCAGCACTGATTGCGGTAACCGGAATTGCGGAATACCGTTACGCAACCAGCCACCGGGGTGCGCTTCTTTCTCATAAATCGTGACGTCATAACCCTGGTTTGTCAGTGTCACACTGGCCTGCAATCCGGCAGGACCTGCGCCAATAATCGCGACTTTGCCGAGCGTTTTAGTACCGGGCTGATAAATTTCCATTCCGGTTTGTTGTTCAAAATCAGTAACAAAACGCTGTAAGCGGCCGATATCAATGGGAGCATCAACACCGGCACGGGTACAACCGCTTTGGCATAATTTCTCCGTCGGGCACACTCTGGCACAAACGGCACCGAGGGCATTATTTTCGCGAATTGTCTCGGCAGCGCCTTTAAAATTACGAAAGTAGATTGAGCGAATAAATTTCCCCGGATCGGTCTGTGCCGGGCAAGCCTGACTACAGGGAGCGTCGTGACATAATAAACAGCGAGAGGCTTCTTTAATCGCCAGTAAAGACGTAAAAGCCGGAGTGAGTTCATCCAGATAATTTTGTTGCGGCATGTGATCTTCCTTAATGCTATAGGTAATTAAGGCGAGCGTTTAGTAAATAATAATGTACTGATATTAAGGCTAAGCGTGCGGGGGAATTTAAACTGTGAAAAGATTCACAAATAGCTGCGGTTAGGAATGTGATATCCGCAGCTTATCAGGTGAAGTAATAATTATTCTCAATAATTAACTGGAGAGGGGAATATTAACGATAGAAAATAAGATAAACAATCATGCCGATAGATAAAATTCCGAAGCCGATATATGCCACCATATAAGCGAAAAAGAGTCCGGGATTTTTTGCTCGCCAGACATACACCGGTTCCGGTGCATTTTTAACCCGTTTATCAATCGCGCCTGCGCGCCAGCCTTTCCATGCTTCGCGGAAACAAAATATCGGGATAAGGAAAAAAACGGCAACGACAAAAAACTGCTGTACATCCATAACTACTTTCCTTGTTTCTTTTGTAATTCAAGTAACTGTTCGGGTGTGACGGCGGGATACCCCTGCGCATCTTCCGGTACCTGGTGCATAGCCGGAATAGGGACCAGCGGCCCTAAAAAACGCGGTTCACGTTTAAAAATATAAAGGTCAGCCAGCGCACCGAAACGGGCGGCAAATTCACGAATACGTACTGACAGCATATCTTTCGGTGACGGTACGGCATAACACTGAGCCTGAATCCCCATATGCAGCGCAATAAATAATGCTCGCTCACAGTGGAAACGTTGGGTGATAATAATGAAATCATTAGTATCGAAAACTTTGCGTGTACGCACGATGGAATCCAGCGTACGAAAGCCTGCGTAATCGAGAACAATATCTGATGGGTCGACACCAGCAGCGATTAAATCTTTGCGCATGGTCATCGGCTCATTATAACTTTGCAATGCGTTATCGCCGCTCAGTAATAGATAATTTACCTTACCGCTGTTATAGGCATTAATCGCTCCTTGAATGCGGTAGCGATAATACTGATTAATTACGCCAGTACGATAATATTTTGCTGTTCCGAGCACCACACCGACCTGGCGGTAGGGGAGATCCTGCAATTCGTCGTAGATATAAGGCGCGGTTTTCCAGCTCATCCAGCGATCGAGGCCGAGCACAGTCAACAGCAGCAAGCCGATCAGGACTAACAGGCTGAGGAACACGCGCTTTAACATGCAGGAGACTCGATCTAAGGAAAATTTCCATCAGGCTACTTTACCCGCTGGTTTTGCGCAAGAAACGGCAAACTGTTTGCCGGGAATTTCGACACCAGGAGAGGGCTGGCAAGCCGGACAAGGCGTTCACGCCGCATCCGGCACCAGGCTTAAGCGAGAAGCACTCGGTCGATACTGTGACAGCCGAGAGCTTTCAGCGTTGCGGAGGTGGCATCCCACTGAATCAACGGCGCATCGGCTTTTTCTGCCAGAACCGCGCGCTGGATATCCGGGTAATCATAACCCTTGAGATTCAACAGAATTAACGCTCCCTGCAACGGTGGCAGAGTCGGGTTGAATGCGGCGTTTTCAGCGTAGCTGCCACTGAAAATACGACCGTCTTTACATTCCAGCGCGACACCGCTTGGCGACTTACTGTAAGGCATGTGCGAACGGTTTGCCGCCGCAATCGCTGCCTGAGAAAGCGCATCACCCGTCAGCGCATAGCCGTGATCCTGTTCGTCCATCAGCAGCGTTTTAATCTCCAGATCTTTCGGCCCAAAGGCATCTGGCAGATAGTCACGCAGCGCGTGTGCCTCGCGGCCCGGCAGATGAATACGCAGATCCAGACCGCTGTTCAGTTCATTCATAAACTGACGGCAGTGACCACAAGGCGTGTAGTTAACGGTGATGGCTGCAAGCGCTTTTTCACCACTCAACCAGGCGTGGCTGATCGCGCTTTGTTCGGCATGAACGGTTTGCTGCATTGTCGCACCAATAAATTCCATATTGGCACCGAAATACCAGGTTCCGCTCACACCGCGCGCAATTGCGCCAACATTAAAATTCGACAATGGCGTACGCGCACAGGCCGCCGCCAGCGGAAGTAGTGCGAATGCCAGCGCGTCTTCGTCCAGCCCCGTTGCGCTCTTCAGCGATGAGACTTGCTCCCCGGTCAACAAAGCGGGGAAGTACTTGTCTGCCAGAATAGGTTCCAGTGCAGATTGCAAGTTATCCGCAAGTTGGGCAAAAGCGGTTTGAAAACGTGGATGCATGGCGTTGCCTCATAATCATGTAATGGGATAACAGTTTACGAACCCGTTGTGGCTTTATATGTGATCTGAATCTCATTAATTATGCAACGCGTGAAACATACATCAAAAATGCGCGACGCATCGCAAATTTTAGCCCATTACTGCCAGAATAATCGGGAAAAGGAACGGTGCGATCAGCGAAGTAATTATCCCGCATAACACCAGCGCTAGCGAACTAAATGCACCTTCCTGATAATCCAGCTCGGCGCAGCGCGCCGTACCGAGGGCGTGCGAGGCAGTCCCCATTGCCAGACCGCGCGCAGCTTTGGTACGAATACGCATCGCATTAAGCAATGTATGGCCAAATACCGCGCCGAGGATGCCGACGAAAATCACGCAAACTGCGCTGATTGCCGGAATACCGCCAATACTGCCGCCAACCGCCATTGCAATAGGCGTGGTGACTGATTTCGGCAGGATTGACGCGGCGATTTCCGGTGAAGCGCCCATCAACAATGCCACGGAAGTCCCCGTCACCATCGCAACCACGCTGCCGATAAAACAGATGGTGATGATCGATTTCCAGCGCGCGCGGATCTGGTGTAGCTGCTCATATAAAGGATAGGCCAGCGCGACGACCGCCGGTTGCAGCAGATCGTTTAGCACTTCGCTACCTTTAAAGTAGCTGTCGTAAGAGATGCCAGTCAGCATTAAAAAAGGAATGATCACCACCATTGCTACCAGCAACGGGTTAAGCAAGGGAAACTTATACCGTGCCGCCAGTTTGCGGGCGGCAAAAAAGACAATCAATGTCAGCGGTAATGACCACCAGATATTCGCCATCATTCTTCTGATCCTTTCTGACCTACGACTTTACGTTCACCGTGTACCAGTTGCGAACTCCAGCTCACCACCAGAAAAACCACCAGCGTACTGACTGCACAGGAAACCACTACCGGGCCAAACTGTGCGCGGAGCAAATCAAAATATTGCATGACGCCTACGCCAATCGGCACAAACAATAGCGCCATATAGCGAATCAGTACGTAGCACCCCGGATTGACCCATTTTGCCGGAAGAATTTGCAAGGCCAGCAGGACAAACAGGATCAGCATCCCGATGATGCTGCCCGGAATGGTTACCGGTAGCAGGGAAGCAATGAAAATGCCTGCATACAGGCAGGCATAAATCAGGACGAAAGCGCGTAAATATTGCCAGATAATGTTCAGTGTCTTACTCATAATCAACACCCCAGATGAGATGGATTCATCATACAATTAATTCGTAAAACGTGCTACCGATCACATTAAGAAATCAGCGCTTATTTTTTCGCTCCCCGGCATTACGCAATGCGCAGCGAACTCAGGCATACATCAAGCATAGAGAGGGATTGCAGTTTGCAGCAATCCCTCTTTGCAGACCTTTAATCCGCTGACCATAGGCGCTAACATAGCGCCTCATTTTTTTGCGGGTGATGATATGCGTGTGTTACTGGCACCGATGGAGGGAGTGCTTGACTCTCTGGTGCGTGAATTGCTGACCGAAGTTAACGACTACGATCTGTGCATCACCGAGTTTGTCCGCGTGGTGGATCAACTGCTGCCGGTAAAAGTCTTTCATCGCATTTGCCCTGAGCTACAAAACGCCAGCCGGACACCATCTGGTACGCTGGTGCGCGTGCAGTTGTTAGGTCAGTTCCCACAATGGCTGGCAGAGAACGCCGCCCGTGCGGTGGAGTTAGGTTCCTGGGGCGTGGATCTCAATTGCGGCTGCCCGTCGAAAACGGTTAACGGTAGCGGCGGCGGGGCGACGTTACTCAAAGATCCTGAACTCATCTACCAGGGTGCAAAAGCGATGCGTGAAGCTGTACCGGCGCATTTGCCCGTCAGCGTGAAAGTGCGTCTGGGCTGGGACAGCGGTGAGAAGAAATTTGAAATCGCCGATGCGGTTCAACAGGCTGGCGCTACGGAGCTGGTGGTGCATGGGCGGACGAAAGAGCAGGGTTACCGCGCGGAGCATATTGACTGGCAGGCGATTGGCGATATTCGCCAGCGGCTGAATATTCCGGTGATTGCCAACGGTGAAATCTGGGACTGGCAGAGCGCGCAACAATGCATGGCGATCAGCGGCTGCGACGCAGTGATGATTGGTCGCGGGGCGCTCAATATTCCCAACCTGAGCCGGGTGGTAAAATATAACGAACCGCGAATGCCGTGGCCGGAGGTGGTTGCTTTGCTGCAAAAATATACCCGTCTGGAAAAGCAGGGCGATACCGGGTTATATCACGTTGCGCGGATTAAACAGTGGTTGAGTTATTTGCGTAAAGAATACGATGAAGCAACGGAATTATTTCAGCATGTTCGGGTGTTGAATAATTCCCCTGATATTGCAAGGGCTATTCAGGCAATTGATATCGAGAAACTCTAAAAAACCATAGTGATGTTTTTTGACAATGTGTTAGCTCTTTATCAATAGGCCGCACGGTTGTTTGGTGGCGTCAAAATTGCCGAGGCGTTCCCTGAAGGCCGGGGCAGCCCACATGGATGTGGGCTGAGGGCGCGTTTTACAGGGATGTTACCTCGCGCCCGACCCGGTAGCCGTAAGGGATAAGTCGAGGGCACCGCGCAGCGGCGATTTTGTTCGCCAGAGCCCGGGGGTGCAGGGGGCGGCGGCGATTGGCCGCCCCCTGCGCGCTCCTTGCGCCAGTGATTATATGAAGCAATGCACATGACAGGAGCGCAACAGGATGAGAGACTGAAATATTCTCGTTATTTTCGGACCTGATGACATTAATTAATTTTAAAATATCATCTTAAATACGCCAGTCACCACCAGTAGCCCAATCAGGAAAATAATCAATACAGCCCAGAGTATAATTTTCATTGGCGTTCCTTTATTTGTGAGTGCTGAATAAGTATAGGAAAAAACGAAGCCCTTTGCCGTTATCCATAAACGATTAAGATAAATCGGAAGATATCATTCACTTAGTGTATATTTTTCTGGATATGTCGTTTTATTGCCACTGATGTATTGCCACGCGAAACTAAAAAATATATCGCAACACACGGTAATCTCCGCGCACCTTTTCTTACCTGATTATTCCCCCATGAATCGTGATTCCTTTTATCCAGCCATCGCCTGTTTTCCGCTGTTACTGATGCTGGCCGGGTGTGCGCCTATGCATGAAACCCGCCAGGCGTTAAGCCAGCAAACGCCCGCTGCACAAGTTGACACCGCATTACCCACGGCGCTGAAAAATGGTTGGCCAGACAGCCAATGGTGGCTGGAGTATCACGATAATCAACTCACTTCCTTAATTAACAATGCACTACAGAACGCACCGGATATGCAGGTGGCTGAACAGCGCATTCAGCTAGCTGAAGCCCAGGCGAAGGCAGTTGCCACTCAGGATGGTCCGCAGATCGACTTTTCGGCGGATATGGAGCGGCAAAAAATGTCGGCAGAAGGCTTAATGGGGCCGTTTGCTCTGAACGATCCGGCCGCAGGTACGACCGGCCCGTGGTACACCAACGGTACTTTTGGCTTAACGGCGGGCTGGCATCTCGATATCTGGGGAAAGAATCGGGCGGAGGTTACTGCCCGCCTGGGTACGGTTAAAGCACGGGCGGCGGAACGCGAGCAAACCCGCCAATTGCTGGCTGGCAGCGTAGCCCGCCTGTACTGGGAGTGGCAAACCCAGGCGGCGTTAAACACGGTCTTGCAGCAAATAGAAAAAGAGCAGAACACCATTATCGCGACCGATCGCCAGCTATATCAGAACGGGATTACTTCTTCAGTTGAAGGTGTGGAAACCGATATTAATGCCAGCAAAACCCGGCAGCAGCTCAACGATGTCGCGGGGAAAATGAAAATTATTGAGGCACGGTTAAGCGCACTTACAAATAACCAGACAAAGTCATTGAAGCTTAAACCGGTCGCGTTGCCGAAAGTGGCAAGCCAGCTTCCTGATGAACTGGGGTACTCCTTACTGGCCCGGCGGGCAGATTTGCAGGCGGCGCACTGGTACGTTGAGTCATCGCTAAGCACCATTGATGCGGCAAAAGCGGCATTTTATCCTGACATCAACCTGATGGCCTTCCTGCAACAGGATGCGTTGCACTTAAGCGATCTGTTCCGTCATTCCGCGCAGCAAATGGGCGTTACGGCAGGCCTGACGCTACCCATTTTCGATAGTGGTCGTCTTAACGCCAATCTCGATATCGCAAAAGCCGAAAGCAACTTGTCTATCGCCAGCTACAACAAAGCGGTGGTTGAAGCGGTGAATGACGTGGCGCGGGCAGCCAGTCAGGTTCAGACACTGGCGGAGAAAAACCAGCATCAGGCGCAAATTGAGCGCGATGCCTTGCGTGTGGTAGGTCTTGCGCAGGCGCGCTTTAACGCGGGCATCATTGCTGGTTCCCGCGTCAGCGAAGCCAGAATCCCCGCGCTGCGTGAGCGGGCCAATGGCCTGTTATTGCAAGGGCAGTGGCTGGATGCCTCCATTCAACTCACTGGTGCGTTGGGCGGGGGTTACAAACGCTGATGATATGCGCCTTCTATACTTAACGTTTATTCAGCGTTAAGTGGAGAACTCGATGGCACAGGTTGCGATTATTACCGCCTCCGATTCGGGGATCGGCAAAGAGTGCGCGTTATTACTGGCGCAGCAGGGGTTTGATATTGGTATTACCTGGCACTCAGATGAAGAAGGGGCAAAAGATACCGCGCGTGAGGTAGTTAGCCACGGCGTACGTGCGGAGATCGTGCAGCTGGATCTCGGCAATCTACCAGAAGGGGCACTGGCGCTGGAGAAACTCATTCAACGGCTGGGGCGCATTGATGTGCTGGTGAATAATGCGGGTGCAATGACCAAAGCGCCGTTTCTTGATATGGCTTTTGATGAGTGGCGCAAGATTTTTACCGTTGATGTCGATGGTGCATTCTTATGCTCGCAAATTGCGGCTCGTCAGATGGTGAAACAAGGGCAGGGCGGTCGCATCATCAACATTACGTCGGTACATGAACATACGCCGCTGCCGGATGCCAGCGCCTACACAGCCGCTAAACATGCGCTCGGTGGGTTAACCAAAGCGATGGCGCTGGAGCTGGTCAGGCATAAGATTTTGGTGAACGCAGTCGCGCCTGGGGCGATCGCCACGCCAATGAATGGCATGGATGACAGCGACGTGAAGCCCGACGCGGAGCCTTCGATTCCCTTGCGGCGTTTTGGCGCAACGCATGAGATTGCCAGCCTGGTGGTGTGGCTTTGTTCGGAGGGCGCAAATTACACCACCGGGCAGTCGTTGATAGTGGATGGCGGCTTTATGTTGGCGAATCCACAGTTCAACCCAGAATAGCGCAGTGAGGTGCGTGGATATTTCATTGGGTAATATTTTGGTCGGCATGAAAAGACGCACAAGCGTCGTATCAGGCATGGTACTCCGGATGTCGGATGCGGCGCGAACGCCTTATCCAGGGCAATGGTTTTACGCCTGATGATCCGGCTTTTTCTTCCCGCGTCGTTTCAGCCACCAGCGCACGCCCACCACCAGAACCACGACCAGAATCAACCAGACCCAGTGCTTCAAATGCTGGTCGAGATTGTGCAACCACGGCGCAATCACCTGACCACCAGCGTAACCAATAGTGGTAAAAATCAACGCCCAGGCAAATGCGCCGAGAATATTCAGCGGCAGAAAGATTTTCGGCGGCAGCTGGCTGGCACCAATCAGCGTCGGGCCAATCACCCGAAAGCCATACATAAAGCGCGTACCAATGACAAACAGATACGGATGGCGTTGGATAAGTTTCTGCGCCCGCTCAATTTTATCCTGATGTTTCGAGAAACGGCGTAACAGCTTGCCGCCAAACCGCCGCCCGCACAGATAGAGCACCTGGTCGCCAATCATGCCGCCAAGCGCCACAGAAAGTACCACCAGCGGGAACTTTAATAGCCCCTGATGCGCCGCAACGCCTCCCAGCAAAGTCACGGTTTCACCTTCCGCCAGGCTACCGATCACCAGCGCGGCATAACCATATTGTGAGATAAGTGTATTGAGATCCATAGGCCAGTCTGTCTCCCTTTGGTTGCCAGTAAGCATACACCCTGTGAATCATTCACGCTGAAAAAGGACGTTCATCAGACAGTGAAAATTACATGGGCGAACAAAAAATAATCACAAGCTGACTTATACTTGAACTGTCAGGTTCATGAACTCACAACAAGGGGGCGGTATGAGCCATGTCTGGGGACTGTTTTCCCATCCCGATCGTGAAATGCAGGTGATTAATCGCGAAAACGAAACGATTTCTCACCATTACACCCACCACGTTTTGCTGATGGCGGCGATTCCGGTGATTTGCGCCTTCATTGGCACTACACAGATTGGCTGGAATTTTGGCGATGGCACTATCCTGAAGTTATCCTGGTTTACCGGACTGGCGCTGGCTGTCTTGTTTTACGGCGTTATGCTGGCTGGGGTCGCGGTGATGGGGCGGGTCATCTGGTGGATGGCGCGTAATTATCCGCAGCGTCCGTCACTTGCGCACTGCATGGTCTTCGCGGGCTACGTTGCAACTCCGCTGTTTTTAAGCGGTCTGGTGGCGCTTTATCCACTGGTCTGGTTGTGTGCGGTGGTCGGCACGGTGGCGCTGTTTTACACCGGCTACCTGCTTTACCTTGGTATTCCGAGCTTCCTGAATATCAACAAAGAGGAAGGCCTTAGCTTCTCTAGTTCGACGCTGGCGATTGGCGTGCTGGTACTGGAAGTGCTGCTCGCCCTAACCGTTATACTATGGGGCTACGGTTATCGTTTGTTCTAGAAAGTTCTTTGACGTTGCATTGCTGGCGTAAATGTCAGCAATGCAGCATTTCCTCACGATTCTCCTTTGACGATCGCACTTTTTGCTCGTTATGATGGCGTCGCTAGCCTCAGTAAATCCTTACTCCGGCGGTGCGCAACCCGTGCGCGTGAACCACTATCTGAATGCTCATCATGCCGAAATTTCGAGTTTCTTTATTTAGCCTGGCCCTGATGCTGGCTGTGCCTTTTGCACCGCAGGCCGTTGCGAAAACGGCAGCCGCTACCACCGCTTCACAACCGGAAATTGCCTCCGGTAGCGCGATGATTGTTGATCTGAATACCAACAAAGTGATCTATTCGAACCACCCGGATCTGGTGCGTCCGATTGCGTCTATCAGCAAATTAATGACCGCGATGGTTGTGCTGGATGCACGACTGCCGCTGGATGAAAAACTAAAAGTGGATATCAGCCAGACGCCGGAGATGAAAGGGGTCTATTCGCGCGTACGACTGAATAGCGAAATCAGCCGTAAAGATATGCTGTTGCTGGCGCTGATGTCTTCAGAAAACCGCGCGGCGGCAAGCCTTGCGCACCATTATCCCGGTGGTTACAAAGCCTTTATTAAGGCAATGAATGCGAAAGCGAAATCGCTCGGAATGAACAACACGCGCTTTGTTGAACCTACCGGATTGTCGGTGCATAACGTTTCAACTGCCCGTGACTTAACCAAACTGCTCATTGCCAGCAAACAATATCCGTTGATCGGGCAGTTAAGTACTACCCGGGAAGATATGGCAACCTTCTCTAATCCGACGTATACGCTGCCGTTCCGCAATACTAATCATCTGGTGTATCGCGATAACTGGAATATTCAGTTAACCAAAACCGGCTTTACCAATGCGGCGGGCCATTGTCTGGTGATGCGTACGGTTATCAATAATAAACCGGTGGCGCTGGTAGTGATGGACGCGTTTGGCAAATATACCCATTTTGCCGATGCCAGCCGCCTGCGTACCTGGATTGAAACCGGTAAAGTGATGCCTGTGCCGGCAGCAGCGTTGAGCTATAAAAAACAAAAAGCCGCCCAAATGGCGGCGGCGGGGCAGACGGCACAGAACGATTAAGTGAATTCGGATGGCGATACTCTGCCATCCGTAATTTTTACTCCACTTCCTGCCAGTTTTTCCGTTTACTGGTTTTACCGATCCCCGGATTCATGCTGTTGGTCGGATCGTTCTCGCGATAGAACTTCTGCAACGTCTCCGGTGCTTTATACAAATGACCGACGTTATGCTCGGCAGGGTACTGCGCGCCGCGCTGCTGTAGCAGTTCCAGCATCTGTTCTTTTAACGCATGCACATCCACGCCTTTTTTCACTATGTAATCCTGATGGAAGACATAGCACATAAAATGGCCGTAATAGAGCTTGTGCACCAGCTGGCTGTCGATCTCCGGCGGTAAATGCTCATACCACTCGGTGTCGTTACGCCGCAGAGCGATATCCAACGCCAGAATGTCTTCGACTTCATCGGAATGCACCGCCTGATAACGAATTGCTGCGCCCGCAGCGGCGAAACGGTGTAAAAACGCTTTGCTGCCTTCCTCCGGCGTACAGACAAAGAAATCGCCTTCGGCCTGTTTGAAATAATCCACCAGCCACGATTTGGCTTCGCCCACGCCATCGCCCGCCATTTTTAACAGCAGATGATGCTCGTATTTATCGCGCCAGTTTTTCATGCGCGGCGGTAAATGGCTGGGGAACAGGTGACCGAATTTTTGCATCGCACGGTCAGTAAAATGCGGACGGAAGAATTTCACTTTCTCCAGCATCGCATCGGTGCGTCCCTTGAGATTAAAGAAGAACGGCATCTTGTCGGTGCCTAACTTATCAATCATCAGGAAGGTGTCTTTGCCGTATTTTTCCGCAATATCGTAGATATCCCGGTGCATATATTCCCCGGCAACCGGCAGATTTTCGAAGTTAGCCAGAATATGACGGCGGATTTCGGTCAGCACTTCCGGCTGGTTGGTGCCGATATAAAACACCTGCTGATTTTTTTCCTCTTCGAAGGTATCAAGACGTACTGCAAAGACCGCCAGCTTCCCGGCGCAACCAGAAGATTCAAATAACCGATCAGGATCGGCGTTATAACGTGCGGGCGTGTCGGCTTCAATATCACGAACGCGGTGGACATAGTCATAATCGTGGGCGTGACGACCATCGTGACGCACATCGTCATCTTTGATGCGATCATCATCCAGCTTGCTAAGGATCTGCTCCGGCGTTTCGCCCAGATCAATCCCCAGATGGTTCACCAGCGTCAGTTTGCCGTCTTCATTTATACGCGCGAATAACGACATTTCGGTATACGCCGGGCCACGTTGCACCAGCGAGCCGCCGGAGTTGTTACAAATACCGCCGATGACCGATGCGCCTATACACGATGATCCAATCACTGAGTGCGGTTCGCGTCCCAGCGGTTTGAGGGCTTTTTCCAGCGAATAGAGCGTGGTGCCCGGATAGGCCAGCACCTGTTCGCCCTTGCCAAGAACGTGCAGCTTGTCGAGACGCAGGGTGCTGATGATAACGACATCGCGATCATAATCGTTACCGTTTGGCGTCGATCCTTCGGTCAGGCCTGTATTGGCGGCCTGCATCAGAATAATTTTGTCGGCGGTGACGCAGGCTTTCAGCACCCGCCACAATTCTAGTAGTGAGCCAGGGAAAACGACAGCCAGCGCGTCGCCCTGACCAGAACGGAAGCCCTTGCGATAGCGGGCCGTTTTTGCGGGATCGGTGAGCAGGTGTGAAGAACCCACCAGACGAGCAAGTTCATTCAAAAAGGCTTTATTATCAGTTGTTGTCATGGAAGACATTTTCCACTCCTTGTGGTGGCGAAAAAATATCACAAACTAGAATAGCGCCTTGTATAACAATTCAGCGAGTGAATATTTTGAAAATTCAGACAATAAACTGAGCATTCTTTTTCTCTCTCCATCATGCTTATGGCAAACTACGGTTTTTGCACCATTTTCGCTGCCTCGTCGGGCAACAGAGGAAGAAAAATCCATATGAAATGGCTATGTTCAGTAGGAATCGCGGTGAGTCTGGCCCTGCAGCCAGCACTGGCGGATGATTTATTCGGCAACCATCCATTAACGCCCGAAGCGCGGGATGCGTTCGTCACCGAACTGCTTAAGAAAATGACAGTTGATGAGAAAATTGGTCAGCTGCGCTTAATCAGCGTAGGCCCGGATAATCCGAAAGAGGCGATCCGCGAGATGATCAAAGACGGTCAGGTTGGGGCGATTTTCAACACCGTAACCCGTCAGGATATCCGCGCCATGCAGGATCAGGTGATGGAATTAAGCCGCCTGAAAATTCCTCTTTTCTTTGCTTACGACGTGCTGCACGGTCAGCGCACGGTGTTCCCGATTAGCCTCGGTCTGGCCTCGTCTTTTAACCTCGATGCGGTGAAAACGGTCGGGCGTGTCTCTGCTTATGAAGCGGCAGATGATGGCCTGAATATGACCTGGGCACCGATGGTCGATGTCTCGCGCGATCCGCGCTGGGGACGTGCCTCCGAAGGTTTTGGCGAAGATACGTATCTCACCTCAACAATGGGTAAAACCATGGTGGAAGCGATGCAGGGTAAAAGCCCGGCAGATCGCTACTCGGTGATGACCAGCGTCAAACACTTTGCCGCATACGGCGCGGTAGAAGGCGGTAAAGAGTACAACACCGTCGATATGAGTCCGCAGCGCCTGTTTAATGATTATATGCCGCCGTACAAAGCGGGGCTGGACGCAGGCAGCGGCGCGGTGATGGTGGCGCTGAACTCGCTGAACGGCACGCCAGCCACCTCCGATTCCTGGCTGCTGAAAGATGTTCTGCGCGACCAGTGGGGTTTTAAAGGCATCACCGTTTCCGATCACGGTGCAATCAAAGAGCTGATTAAACATGGCACGGCGGCAGATCCGGAAGATGCGGTGCGCGTGGCGCTGAAATCCGGCATCAACATGAGCATGAGCGACGAGTACTACTCGAAGTATCTGCCTGGGTTGATCAAATCCGGCAAAGTGACGATGGAAGAGCTGGACGATGCTGCCCGCCATGTACTGAACGTTAAATATGATATGGGATTGTTTAACGACCCATACAGCCATTTGGGGCCGAAAGAGTCTGACCCGGTGGATACCAATGCCGAAAGCCGCCTGCACCGTAAAGAAGCGCGTGAAGTGGCGCGCGAAAGCCTGGTGTTGCTGAAAAACCGTCTCGAAACGTTACCGCTGAAAAAATCGGCCACCATTGCGGTGGTTGGGCCACTGGCGGACAGTAAACGTGACGTGATGGGCAGCTGGTCCGCAGCCGGTGTTGCCGATCAATCCGTGACCGTACTGACCGGGATTAAAAATGCCGTCGGTGAAAACGGTAAAGTGCTGTATGCCAAAGGGGCGAACGTTACCAGTGACAAAGGCATTATCGATTTCCTGAATCAGTATGAAGAAGCGGTCAAAGTCGATCCGCGCTCGCCGCAAGAGATGATTGATGAAGCGGTGCAGACTGCGAAACAATCTGATGTGGTGGTGGCTGTGGTCGGTGAAGCACAGGGGATGGCGCACGAGGCCTCCAGCCGTACCGATATCACTATTCCGCAAAGCCAACGTGACTTGATTGCGGCGCTGAAAGCCACCGGTAAACCGCTGGTGCTGGTGCTTATGAACGGGCGTCCGCTGGCGCTGGTGAAAGAAGATCAGCAGGCTGATGCGATTCTGGAAACCTGGTTTGCGGGGACTGAAGGCGGTAATGCAATTGCCGATGTGTTGTTTGGCGATTACAACCCGTCCGGCAAGCTGCCGATGTCCTTCCCGCGTTCTGTCGGGCAGATCCCGGTGTACTACAGCCATCTGAACACCGGTCGTCCGTATAATGCCGACAAGCCGAACAAATACACTTCGCGTTATTTTGATGAAGCTAACGGGGCGCTTTATCCGTTCGGCTATGGTCTGAGCTATACCACTTTCACCGTCTCTGATGTGAAACTTTCTGCGCCGACCATGAAGCGTGACGGCAAAGTGACGGCCAGCGTGCAGGTGACGAACACCGGTAAGCGCGAGGGTGCCACGGTAGTGCAGATGTACTTGCAGGATGTGACGGCTTCCATGAGTCGCCCTGTGAAACAGCTGAAAGGCTTTGAGAAAATCACCCTGAAGCCGGGCGAAACTCAGACCGTCAGCTTCCCGATTGATATTGAGGCGCTGAAGTTCTGGAATCAACAGATGAAATATGACGCCGAGCCTGGCAAGTTCAATGTCTTTATCGGCACTGATTCCGCACGCGTTAAGAAAGGCGAGTTTGAGTTGCTGTAATGCTTTTGTAAGGGCGCGACGTTTGCGCCCTTTGCCTGATGTTCATATCTTAACTTGCTGAATTTTCGCCCTTTGTAGGCCGGATAAGGCGCTCGCGCCGCATCCGGCAGGAAACGCCGGACCGAATATGCCTCTTAAGTATTTATCTGATTCTGCAACTGAATCCTTCCGCTCAAGCTAACCCCGCCATTATCAACTATGCTTTTCTCTTAATTCGCTGAAAACAACAGTAAAAGAATGAGGAAAGCATCATGCCACTCTTAAAGCTCTGGGCAGGTTCACTGGTTATGTTGGCAGCCGTGAGCCTGCCGCTACAGGCGGCTTCCCCCGTTAAAGTCGGTTCAAAAATCGATACCGAAGGTGCGCTACTCGGCAATATCATTTTGCAGGTGCTGGAAAGCCACGGCGTACCGACGGTGAATAAAGTGCAACTCGGAACGACTCCTGTGGTGCGCGGGGCGATTACTTCCGGTGAACTGGATATCTATCCGGAATATACCGGCAATGGCGCTTTCTTCTTTAAAGATGAAAACGATGCAGCGTGGAAAAACGCGCAGCAAGGTTACGAGAAAGTCAAAAAGCTCGATTCGGAGCACAACAAGTTAATCTGGCTGACGCCCGCGCCTGCAAATAACACCTGGACTATCGCCGTGCGTCAGGATGTGGCAGAGAAAAATAAACTCACTTCGCTTGCCGACCTGAGTCGTTATCTGCAAGAGGGCGGCACCTTCAAACTGGCAGCCTCGGCAGAGTTTATCGAACGCGCCGATGCGTTACCCGCGTTTGAAAAAGCCTATGGCTTTAAGCTCGGTCAGGATCAGTTGCTGTCACTGGCTGGTGGCGACACGGCGGTGACGATCAAAGCCGCTGCCCAGCAAACCTCTGGCGTTAATGCTGCAATGGCTTACGGCACTGACGGCCCGGTAGCGGCGCTGGGGCTGCAAACCTTAAGCGATCCGCAAGGTGTGCAACCTATCTACGCGCCTGCACCAGTGGTGCGTGAGTCGGTGTTGAGGGAGTATCCGCAAATGGCACAGTGGCTACAGCCAGTCTTCGCCAGCCTCGATGCAAAAACATTGCAGCAACTGAATGCCAGCATTGCTGTGGAAGGACTGGATGCCAAAAAAGTGGCTGCCGACTACCTGAAACAAAAAGGGTGGACGAAGTAATTTCCCGTGACTTATTTCCGTATTAATCCTGTTCTGGCGCTGCTGCTGTTGCTGACGGCAATCGCAGCGGCGCTGCCGTTTATCAGTTACGCGCCTAATCGTTTAGTTTCGGGTGAGGGGCGTCATCTCTGGCAGCTGTGGCCGCAAACGATCTGGATGCTGGTGGGCGTTGGTTGCGCCTGGCTGACGGCCTGTTTTATTCCCGGTAAAAAAGGCAGCATTTGTGCACTCATTCTGGCGCAATTCGTCTTCGTATTGCTGGTGTGGGGAGCTGGAAAGGCGGCGACCCAACTGGCGCAAAATGGCAGTGCGCTGGCGCGTACCAGCCTCGGCAGTGGTTTCTGGCTGGCTGCGGCGCTGGCATTGCTGGCCTGTAGCGATGCCATCCGCCGAATCTCCACGCATCCGCTGTGGCGCTGGTTGTTGCATATGCAGATTGCCATTATTCCGCTGTGGTTGCTGTACTCCGGCACGCTTAACGATCTCTCACTAATGAAAGAATACGCCAACCGTCAGGATGTGTTTGACGACGCGCTGGCACAACATCTGACGTTGCTGTTTGGTGCGGTGCTGCCTGCGTTAGTGATTGGTGTGCCGTTGGGCATCTGGTGCTACTTTTCCACTGCTCGGCAGGGGGCAATTTTTTCTCTGCTCAATGTCATTCAGACCGTGCCTTCGGTGGCGCTCTTTGGCCTGTTGATTGCGCCGCTTGCCGCGCTGGTGACGGCCTTTCCGTGGCTGGGGAAGCTCGGCATAGCAGGAACCGGAATGACACCCGCACTGATTGCGCTGGTGCTCTATGCCTTGCTGCCGCTGGTGCGCGGCGTGGTAGTCGGCTTGAACCAGATCCCGCGCGATGTGCTGGAGAGCGCCAGAGCGATGGGCATGAGCGGGGCGCGGCGATTCCTGCATGTTCAGTTACCACTGGCGTTACCGGTATTTCTGCGCAGCCTGCGGGTGGTGATGGTGCAAACTGTAGGTATGGCGGTGATTGCGGCGTTAATCGGCGCAGGCGGTTTTGGTGCGCTGGTTTTCCAGGGGCTGCTAAGCAGCGCCATTGATTTAGTGTTGCTGGGGGTGATCCCGGTAATTGTTCTGGCGGTGCTTACCGACGCGCTGTTCGATTTGCTTATCGCACTGCTGAAGGTGAAACGTAATGATTGAATTTAGCCATGTCAGCAAACTGTTCGGCGCACAAAAAGCCGTTAACGATCTCAATCTCAATTTTCAGGAAGGGAGTTTTTCGGTGCTGATTGGCACATCTGGCTCCGGCAAATCCACCACCCTGAAAATGATTAACCGCCTGGTGGAGCATGACAGCGGCGTGATCCGCTTTGCCGGAGAAGAAATTCGCTCGCTGCCAGTGCTGGAGTTGCGCCGCCGGATGGGCTATGCCATTCAATCTATTGGCCTGTTCCCCCACTGGAGCGTGGCGCAAAACATCGCCACCGTGCCGCAATTACAAAAATGGTCACGGGCGCGGATCGATGATCGTATCGACGAATTAATGGCGCTACTGGGGCTGGAGCCAAATTTGCGTGAGCGTTATCCGCATCAGCTTTCCGGTGGTCAGCAGCAACGTGTGGGAGTGGCGCGTGCACTGGCTGCCGATCCGCAAGTCTTACTGATGGATGAACCTTTTGGCGCACTGGACCCGGTAACGCGCGGCGCGTTGCAACAAGAGATGACGCGCATTCACCGTTTGCTGGGGCGTACCATTGTGCTGGTCACTCATGATATTGATGAGGCGCTACGGCTGGCAGAACATCTGGTATTGATGGATCACGGTGAAGTAGTGCAGCAGGGCAATCCGCTGACGATGCTGACTCGTCCGGCGAATGATTTTGTCCGCCAGTTTTTTGGACGTAGTGAACTGGGTGTGCGCCTGCTTTCGTTACGTAGTGTGGCGGATTACGTGCGTCGCGAAGAACGAGCAGATGGTGAGGCACTGGCAGAAGAGATGACGCTACGCGATGCGCTCTCTCTGTTTGTTGCGCGGGGATGCGAGGTGCTGCCGGTGGTGAACATGCAGGGCCAGCCTTGCGGCACGCTGCATTTTCAGGATCTGCTGGTGGAGGCGTAAGCGTATGAAGATGTTGCGCGATCCGCTGTTCTGGCTCATTGCTTTGTTTGTGGCACTGATTTTCTGGCTGCCTTACAGCCAGCCGCTGTTTGCTGCCTTGTTCCCACAACTGCCACGACCCGTTTATCAGCAAGAAAGTTTTGCAGCTCTGGCACTGGCTCATTTCTGGCTGGTGGGAATTTCGAGTTTGTTTGCGGTGATCATTGGCACGGGTGCCGGAATTGCTGTTACTCGCCCGTGGGGCGCGGAATTTCGCCCACTGGTGGAAACTATTGCCGCCGTTGGGCAGACTTTTCCGCCTGTCGCAGTGCTGGCGATTGCCGTTCCGGTGATCGGCTTTGGTCTGCAACCAGCGATTATCGCCTTGATCCTTTACGGTGTGCTGCCCGTCCTGCAGGCGACACTTGCCGGGCTGGGAGCGATTGATGCCAGCGTGACAGAAGTTGCGAAAGGTATGGGAATGAGTCGTGGTCAGCGACTGCGTAAGGTCGAGCTACCGCTGGCGGCTCCGGTGATTCTGGCGGGCGTGCGAACTTCGGTGATTATCAACATTGGTACGGCGACGATCGCCTCAACGGTAGGGGCCAGCACGCTGGGTACGCCCATCATCATCGGGCTTAGCGGATTTAATACCGCGTATGTGATCCAGGGGGCGTTACTGGTGGCACTGGCGGCGATCATCGCAGACCGCCTGTTTGAAAGGCTGGTGCAGGCGCTTAGCCAGCACGCAAAATAAAGGTATAACCTGCGAGCATGACGCCACCAATTCCGCCTAACGCCATAAACAGGAACAGGGCGATGACCCAAATTTTAGCTATGCGCATAATGCACTCCTTATGTTAACGAAAGGATTGTACAGTAAAGCGCATTTGTTAACGAATCATTAAATGCCGAGTGGGAAAATATCATGGCCTTGTTCCTGCCAACTGGTGAGTTGCTGCTGTTGGGCGGAGGTTCGATTTTCACCGCACCACACCAGCAATGTACGGCCTCCGAACAGTTCAGGGCGTAGTTGATTGAGCGAGTGGGCGAGGACATCAATGCGCCATCCTTGTTGACTGGCAATCCAGCCCTCCAGCCACAGACGGGTGGTATCCTGAATATTCCAGCCAACCACCAGCGCATCTTTACCCTGTTTTTTACGTGCCGAAGCCAGACAAATGGCGATGTAGTTGATCAGTACGCCGTCGAGGATCGCCAGCAGCGCCTGGAGAGTCGGTTGTTGGCACTGAAGCCGTCGGCGCAGAGGAATAAACAGATGCGTGGTGAGCGTCTGGGCGGGGTAATCCTGACCGCGCTCTTTGATCCACGTTCGCAGGCTATGCAGATTGCCGCTTTGCAAGTAAGTCAGTAATGTTTCTTGCTGATCGCGCCAGCCGTTCTGCACATCAACATTTTCATTACTGAGCAGCATTTTAACTTTGCTGACCTGCACGCCGTTGTCGATCCAGCGTTTGATCTCGCGGATCCGGTCAATATCGGCATCGTTGAACAGCCGATGACCGCCGTCTGTCCGTTGCGGTTTCAGCAATCCGTAACGCCTCTGCCACGCGCGTAACGTGACAGGGTTAATATCACAAAGCAACGCCACTTCACCAATTGTGTAAAGCGCCATCGTCTCACCCTTGCTCGCGAGGTCCCAGTTTAACTTTAGACGCAGTTTTGCGAACCAGGTAGTTTTGCCCGTTTTTTGTGCATCTATAGGGTGATTTTATTTTTGCCAGGCGATTTTGAGTGATCGTACTCACGAATTCTCATTTTTCTGCAAGAGTTCAAAGAAAGTTAAACGCAGGCAATGTATGTTACGCGTTTTAAAGGGAAGTGTGGTTTGCGGGTATGTACGATTTTAATCTGGTGTTGCTGCTGCTTCAGCAGATGTGCGTTTTTTTAGTCATTGCGTGGTTAATGAGTAAAACGCCATTATTCATACCGTTAATGCAGGTCACGGTTCGTCTGCCGCATAAATTTCTCTGCTACATCGTCTTTTCCATCTTCTGCATCATGGGCACCTGGTTTGGGTTGCACATTGACGATTCTATTGCCAATACCCGTGCGATAGGCGCGGTAATGGGCGGCTTACTCGGCGGTCCGGTCGTCGGTGGGCTGGTTGGTCTGACCGGCGGCTTACATCGATATTCGATGGGGGGCATGACCGCGCTAAGTTGCATGATCTCAACCATCGTTGAAGGATTGCTCGGCGGCCTGGTACACAGCATCCTGATCCGTCGCGGGCGCACTGATAAAGTCTTTAACCCCATTACCGCCGGTGCCGTCACGTTCGTCGCTGAAATGGTGCAAATGCTGATCATCCTTGCGATCGCCCGACCTTATGAAGATGCGGTGCGTCTGGTGAGTAATATTGCTGCGCCAATGATGGTCACCAATACCGTCGGCGCGGCGCTGTTTATGCGTATATTGCTCGATAAACGCGCGATGTTTGAAAAATACACTTCGGCTTTTTCTGCCACTGCGCTGAAAGTGGCAGCCTCGACGGAAGGCATTTTGCGACAGGGGTTTAACGAAGTGAACAGCATGAAAGTGGCTCAGGTGCTGTATCAGGAGCTGGATATTGGTGCAGTCGCGATTACCGATCGAGAGAAATTGCTGGCCTTTACCGGAATTGGTGACGACCACCATTTACCCGGCAAACCGATTTCTTCGACTTACACCTTAAAAGCGATTGAAACCGGTGAAGTGGTCTACGCTGATGGCAACGAAGTACCTTATCGTTGCTCTTTGCATCCGCAATGCAAACTGGGGTCGACGCTGGTAATTCCGTTGCGTGGCGAAAATCAGCGCGTGATGGGCACCATCAAATTGTATGAAGCCAAAAACCGTTTATTCAGTTCAATAAACCGCACGCTGGGCGAGGGGATTGCGCAACTGCTTTCGGCGCAGATTCTTGCCGGGCAATATGAGCGGCAAAAAGCGATGCTCACCCAGTCAGAAATCAAACTGCTTCACGCCCAGGTGAATCCTCATTTTTTGTTTAATGCGCTTAACACCATTAAAGCGGTGATCCGCCGCGACAGCGAACAGGCCAGCCAGCTGGTGCAGTATCTTTCCACTTTTTTCCGCAAAAACTTAAAGCGGCCTTCGGAGTTTGTTACTCTCGCCGACGAAATTGAACATGTGAACGCTTATCTGCAAATTGAAAAGGCGCGCTTCCAGTCGCGGTTGCAGGTCAACATTGCTATTCCGCAAGAATTATCCCAGCAGCAATTGCCCGCGTTTACCCTGCAACCGATAGTGGAAAACGCCATTAAACATGGGACATCACAACTGCTGGATACAGGGCGAGTGGCAATCAGCGCCCGACGTGAGGGGCAACATTTGATGCTGGAGATCGAAGACAATGCCGGTTTGTATCAACCGGTAACCAATGCCAGTGGGCTGGGGATGAATCTGGTGGATAAGCGTTTACGTGAACGGTTTGGCGATGACTATGGAATAAGCGTCGCCTGTGAGCCTGATAGTTACACCCGAATAACGTTACGACTACCATGGAGGGACGAGGCATGATTAAAGTCTTAATTGTCGATGATGAACCGTTAGCACGGGAGAACCTGCGTGTATTTTTGCAGGAGCAGAGCGATATTGAAATCGTTGGAGAGTGTTCAAACGCCGTGGAAGGGATCGGCGCGGTGCATAAACTGCGCCCGGATGTGCTGTTTCTCGATATCCAGATGCCGCGCATCAGTGGTCTGGAAATGGTGGGGATGCTTGACCCGGAACATCGCCCGTATATTGTTTTTCTCACTGCGTTTGACGAATACGCAATTAAAGCCTTTGAAGAACATGCCTTTGATTATCTGCTGAAGCCAATTGATGAAGCGCGACTGGAGAAAACGCTGGCGCGATTGCGTCAGGAGCGCAGCAAGCAGGATGTTTCGCTGTTACCGGAAAATCAACAGGCGCTGAAATTTATCCCTTGTACGGGGCATAGTCGGATTTATTTGCTGCAAATGAAAGATGTGGCATTTGTCAGCAGTCGGATGAGCGGTGTCTACGTTACCAGCCACGAAGGGAAAGAGGGCTTTACCGAATTGACATTACGTACCCTGGAAAGTCGTACACCACTACTGCGCTGCCATCGTCAGTATCTGGTTAACCTCGCGCATTTACAGGAGATTCGTCTGGAAGATAACGGCCAGGCCGAGTTGATTTTGCGTAATGGCTTAACCGTGCCGGTCAGCCGCCGTTATCTGAAAAGCTTAAAAGAGGCGATTGGCCTGTAAAAGACTGCTAAAATGGCTTTTTGCCTCATCAACACCTGAAGGCCTCATGCTAAGTAACGATATTCTGCGCAGCGTGCGCTACATTTTGAAAGCCAATAATAATGACCTGGTGCGTATTCTGGCGCTGGGTAATGTCGAAGCCACCGCGGAACAGATCGCCGTCTGGCTACGTAAAGAAGACGAAGAGGGTTTTCAGCGTTGTCCGGACATTGTTTTGTCGTCATTCCTCAATGGCCTGATTTATGAAAAACGCGGCAAGGATGAGTCTGCTCCGGCACTGGAGCCGGAACGTCGCATTAATAACAACATCGTGCTGAAAAAATTACGCATCGCGTTTTCGCTGAAAACCGATGACATTCTGGCTATCCTCACCGAACAGCAGTTCCGCGTTTCGATGCCGGAAATTACAGCGATGATGCGCGCACCGGATCATAAAAACTTCCGCGAATGCGGCGATCAATTTTTACGTTATTTTCTGCGTGGACTGGCAGCGCGCCAGCATGTGAAGAAAAGCTAAGACGGGTATGGCGGCCATGCGAAACATGGCCGCCGACAGATTATTTCACTTCTTTAAAACCAGCGGCTTTCATCACCAGTTCCATTTGCGCCATAGTGATACCTTTTTTGGCATCTTCAGCAGAAACGTTGATTCCTGAAATACCCTGCAGGGCTTTAAAATCCACTTTTTCCATATCGATAGTCACGTTTTCCTGCGCGTAGGTATCTGTATAGGTTAATTTTTCTTCAACACCCGCGATGTTTTTGTATTTGGCGCTTAACGGCTCAAGTGTCCTGGCAGCGTCTTCTTTGGTGGTTGCACCAATAGAAGCAAATTGAATTTTGGTTTCAGAAGATTGCTTAAGCACCTTGTCACCTTTGTAGACATAGGTAATGGCAATTAATCGCTGTCAGTGTATCCATTGACGTTTTCTTTTCGCCGTTGGCACGCAGATCGCGGAAGGTGCGGACCAGTAATTCCAGTACCGCGTCAGGCACTTTATGCGGAATACCGCTATGGGCCAGCAAACGCGCCGAAGCACTGGCGACCAGTTCCAACTCCTGGGCGAAATCCATAATCGGAAAAACCGTTTCAAAATCGAAGCGACGCTTTAGCGCAGCACTCATTTCATTGACGCCGCGATCGCGGGTATTGGCAGTGGCAATAATATTAAAGCCTTCTCGCGCATAGAGCTGACTGGCTTCACCAGTGAGTTCCGGCACCGTCATCACCCTGTCAGAAAGCATACCTAACAGACAGTCCTGCACTTCCAGCGGTGTACGCGTTATCTCTTCGAAACGGACGATTTTGCCGTCGCGCATTCCCTGATAAAGCGGGGCAGGGACCAGCGCTTCCGTTGACGGACCATGATTGATAAGCAGGGCGTAGTTCCAGCCATACTTGATTTGATCTTCGGTGGTAGATGCCCCGCCCTGGATGGTTAACCCGGCATCGCCGCTAATAGCGGTTGCCAGTAATTCAGAAAGAAGAGATTTTGCGGTACCCGGTTCCCCCACCAACATCAAACCGCGGCCGGTAGCAAGAGTGACTAACATACGTTCGACAGCGGAGGGGCTAATCACCACTTTACGGCTGATATTTTGCGCTTCGTCGCCAAGGATAAAAGCACGGGCCGCAGGCAAACTTAACTGCCAACCGGGCGGGCAAGGTGCGTTATCATTTTGTTTTAATTTTGCCAGTTCATCGGCGTATAACACAGCAGCAGGCGGACGCTGCAGATGATTATTCTGCGGTGACATATATTCATCCCTGAAATGTATTAATGAAATAAACGATATTTTACGCGCAATAAATGTTTTGCGCATTAGTTGTTTGAGCGAAAAATATCTGGAAAGCAGATCACAGTAAATAAAAAAACCTGCTGGTGAGGCAGGTTCTTTTATTTACTATTTTCAGGCCTAACACCACAGCCTGTGCAACATCGTGTTCCAACGAACAAATTATAACCACGGCTGGACCCCGTTGCAATTAAGATAATGAGATTTATAATCCAGGCCATTGGGACGTTGCGCCGGATCGGACCAATTTGAATTATTTAGAGTATATTATTCTATTTCTTGGTTGAATATATTCTGTAGTTCACGATTAAAAATTGCTATTACAGTTTCAGGTGATTCACCTCGTAATTTCCGCTCATCAATACACTCATCTCTTATATAAATCAACGCATCATTTATTAGCGAGTCAGCATCTTCTCGATCACGTTGATGAAATGTTGGACGTAGCCGGAATCGCTCCAGTCGATAGACGGAACCTGTAAATAATTCAGAGCATTTATGGATCTCAAGTCTGAAGGAAAACGGATCTTCAGGTACAGGGACCTCATAATCGTAAATAGCAACCAGCTCTTTTTGCACGATCATCGCTTTCCCCGCTGGTAAGTCGTGTTGATAACGGGCAGTTGCATCACTGCCCGCTGTGTTTTAATGGAAAATGACGTCAGGTGCGCTTAACGCCTCACTCAAATCAAACACATCAAGTTCGGCAAAAGTGACGGATTTATTGTCACGGTACACTCGAAGAGAACGGAAGCTCATTAGCGCTTTGCTATCAACATTGTAGTGGTTAAAACCGGGTGAAAACTTAAGGACCAGCCGGTACTCACCCAGGTTATAGACAAATGCGTCCTCATAGCCTGACTCCCAGCCTTTGTATCGCATTCCCATAAGTTGCCCAACGGTAGCGGATTTACCTTCCCAGCGAGTCAGGCTGTTACTGGTTGACTCGTCAGGTGTGAGCAGCACCGTGCGGCGCGACAACTGGCGAAAAGGCGGCATAATTTCGTAATCGGCAAAAAGCTGTGCAAATTCACTGCGCATTTCTGCTGTCATTTCTAACGGGTGGGCAATGCCAATCAGAGCATCCGCAGGCAGGCCAATTGGCTCATCTTGCGCATTGCAGAACTCCCCCTCTGCGGCCACACGAAAGGCGTTGAGTAAACAACGCGGTTCATTTGCCGGATACACGCCCCATATTAATCGCTGGGTAACCAGGCGGGTAAAGGGATGATTAACAAACAGAGTATGAAAATCTGCCAGCGACCAGCGTCGGATGGTACGTAGGGCAGCTTCAAGACGCGGGAGCAGGTTTTTGCTCACCTGAGTAGCATCTTTTTTTAACCCTTTTAGTCGGGCCAGTGCCTCGGGCGCTTTCAGTTGATCGTCATCGGCGCGCAACCGGGGAACGCTTTTCTGGCGAACGTTTTGCTGATCAAAGATAACCGGATTGAGGTTTTCATCGAAGCGAACGGTAAACTGCCGGGGACCAAAATCAAAAATCAACGCCTGCGGATCATCAAGGCCCAGGGTTGGGACTAATCTGTCCGCTAACTCTTCCTGGCTTAGCCCGCGATTTTCTGCGACCACTTGAAGAAATTCCGCTGCGTTTTCACGTAATGAAGAGGATTTCGCCCGTTGCGATATATGATGCAGCTGTATCAGCGCCATATCATTATTCATCAGGGTAAGGATGTTCAGGCCACTGACCGCACGGGCAGATTTGCCTTCTTGTGGCCAGGCGAGGATCTGTGTCGTTAGATCCCGTGCCGTGCTTTCGTCACCAAAGAGACTCAACGCCAGAAATGTCCAGTTGTCTTTTGCGGGGGCACCAGCTTGTTGCCACGCAGTGAAGAGATCCCAAGCAAAAGCTGCCAGCGTTTGTGGCTGGCAGAACGTTTTCAGTTGTTCCAGCCCGCTATAAAAACGTCCCCCCTGGGTAAAGCGCAGCATTTCGCCGATAATTTCCAGAGCGTCATTGGTAACAGTTTGATTATTAGTGATAAGGCGCGGCCTGGACCACATTTGCGGATGCCAGAAATCAGGGGCTTTTGGAATGCGTGCCGGGTAAATTTCCATCGGGTTCTGGGTAAGTATTTTTTCCAGGGCTGGCCACATATCAGCGCGATCCCAGCGGTTTGCAACCGTTTGCAGTAATTCACTATGTCCTTGTTCATACAGTAAACGAAGGGCAAATAATGCCGCTTCGCTGTTGTCGCAGGGTTTAACAAAGACGAGTGGAATAAGTGCAGTAGCCGTATGTTCCGGCCATTGTAAAATCCACTGGCGAGCCAGATTACGCTGGCCCGCAAAACGGTGCCAGACGCGGGCAACGGGCAGGGCCAGTTCTGTTGCGCCGAAATTTAAAATTAACGGAAATGTTTCTTTTGGACGATGTGAAAAAGCCAACAGCAGACCTGGTAGCGCATCCAATCCGAGGATACTGAGAAAATAGTCCTCACCCGCGAACAGATGCTTTTTCTCATTGATACGCAGCCAGAAGGTCAAAGCCATCTCACGCGACAACTGTGCCAATAAATACAGGTTCCAGACACTCTTTTCCGGACGATAACGTGAGTAGTTGTCATTTTCCCATATGTTAATTAACGCTTCTATGTGACCGCTGCGGAGCGCCTGTTCTGCTAATTGTGCTTCCGGGGAGTTCCAGCCATTCAGGATCTCTTCAACCCGCCCCTGGTAGTAATGCCACTGAACAATGAGTGAATTGCGTGCAGCATCCAGTTTTCCGGGGAGTATATAATTCAGAAACAGCCATACATCATCCCCAAAACCCAGTTCCTGTAATACAACTCGTCCACTTTTTTGTTCCATGCGTTGCGCAAGAGATTCCGTGCTGAAATAACGGGCAGGCTCAGTGGCGGCAAGCCTCTCTTGTTCGCCTGGTTGCCAGTAAACTTGCGGAGTTAATTCGAGCGGTGCCAAATCAAGACGTGGAGCTGTCATTTTTTTCTTACTACGCCACGGTGGTGAAACGAGGATTTCTGGCAGATTGCTGTTATCGGTGCCATCAATAACCGGTTTGGGCGGTGCCGATAAATAACTCTTCAGCACTGACTGGGGTTGAGTACTTAACCACGGCATCACTTCTGCTGCCAGTTGTGGCTGCGATGCCATCAGCGTTTGTAACAGCGTACGCCAGTATTCATCGCGTGCTTTTTGCTGTGCAGGCAGCTTTTTGTCTTCGATGATTGGATAACCAGGGCGGGCTGGTGGTTCTGTTAACGCCAGCAGTTCTGCCAGTGCGGCGAGCGTCGCATGGGGGAAGTTTTTATGGTATTTAGCTACACGTTGCAGGCTGGGTTTGTTTTTATCAGCCACCAGTAGCAAGGTGCGGATGACTTGCGGATGGTTAATTTGTACCAGCAGACTGCCGCAATCTTCTTTATGGGCATACATCGCGAGGCGCGGAATGGCTGCCAGTCCTTGTTCGCGCAAAAGGGCGGCGCAGGCCGCGTAGCCGAAGTGGTTTTCATGCGACATGTAGCTGGCTTCTCGATCGCTAAATATATCCTGGCTCCAGTAGTGTTCGAGTTTTCTCACCGCTGTGGGGTCATTAGCAACAACTTTTAACCACTCCTTAGAATGAAAATGAGTTCGCGGGCATTCAAGGCCTACCAACTCATTGGCTATTTCTGGTTTTTCCGGGAGGATCAGCGCAATAAAAGGGCGGCGAACTTTGGTTATTCCTGGTAGTGCGGCAATGAGTTTGTCGGCGCAACGCTGCCAGCAGCTTTCCTCTGCCAGAGAGAGATGCTTACGCAGTCGGAGATCGAATTCGTTATAGGTTTCTGAGCGATAACCATAGCCATAATCCTCGTCCTGATACTGCAATGTCACTACCAGAGGATCACTCTCATAACACCGCGCAATAAACTGGCGTGCAATCACCACCTCAGTCGCATATTCCAGCCCCTCTTGTTGGACGATTTCGTCGAGCAACTGTTGGCTGTCATTTTGCGCGATACAGGCTAGCGCCGCCATTGTCCGGGCCGGGATTGAGGGTTTGTGTTCGCCGATCAAGTTGATGGCCTGCGTGATGGCGGACTGCCACTCCAGTGAAAAATTCTCATAACGCCAGACAATGTTTTTTTTCTTCTCAGCTTTTTGTAGCAATTCATCACCCAATGTCTGGATGAGACTTCCAGTGATAACGGACACTGGTTCGCCCGGCCAGCGACGATGACTGAGCGGCGTTTTGCCTTTTTTATATTTCAGTTCCAGTTGGGCGTTATCCGCCAGCCACGGTAATTCCTTGTCCATGCTCTTTCCTTATTCAAACAGGGCTTCAATATCGTTAATTAGCTCGCTGGCGGTGATGGCATCGATTACGGAGAACTGCGCTTCCTGTGTTGAATTACTCCCCCAGCCATATCTTTCTGCTTTGCCTTCCCATAGCCACAGCTTGCTTAAGAGCTGCTCAGCGCTGAGTTCGGCTGGCGACATGCCTACCGCAAAGCCTTCATCGATTTCCATGATTAACGACCAGCGACCCAAAGGTTTGATCATCCATCCGATCCAGCCTCCATCCTGTGGTTCGCCCTTTATCCAGCCTTTATTCGCCAGCCCCATGACCCGACCACTCGGGCATTTTCTGCCTGCCCAGCGGGTCAGTTCACTGGCATTGCGCTCGGCTTCTGTCAGGGCGTAGCTGTTACGGTCGAGCTGGCGGAACGGTGGTAGCAGTTCGTAGTCGGCAAAAAGCTGACCAAAGGCGGCAGCATCCGTTGGTGATATTTCCAGAACGTGAGGAGTGCCGATAGAGATATCGCCTTCCGGCAGGGTGAAAAGATCATCGTCAGCGGTGCTGGAGCTGTTATCTTCTGCTACGCGAAAGCAAGCCAGTAGCTGGTTTTCGGCGCTATAAACGCCCCAAATCAGACGGCGGGTTAAGTGACGAACCAGCGGATGCTCAACCAGGAAGAGCTGGAAGTTTTCCAGCGACCAGCGGCGGCGCAGGCACATGGCGGATTCCAGCCTTGCTACCTGCTGGGCGGCGATGGTACGCGCATCTTTTTTCAGCAATTTGTAGCGGTTAACCGCATCGTTCGCCCGCGTTTCATCATCGCTTTTGTTCGGTTTGGGCAGGTCTTTCAGGCGGCTGCCGGAAACATCACGCACAAACGGTTTTAAGGTTTCATCAAAGCTGACGGTGAACTGACGTGGGCCGAAATCCAGCAGCAGCGAACCGTTATCATCCAGACCGAGATCCGGTGCTAACCGATCTTCAAGCTCCGCCACCGTGAGTTCGCGACTTTCGGCAATGTCGGCAATTTTTTCTTTTGCCCGCTCCTGTAATGCTTTGAATTTCAGTTTCTGGGCGATGCCGTTAAGCTGCATCAGGGCGATATCACTACCGATAGCAGCGAGAATATCCAACCCAACGGTGGCACGTTTATGCTGAGATTCGCCAGGCCAGGCGCGGATTAATGGCGTCAGTTTGCGGGCGGTGTCATCGTTACCGAGAACGCCTAACGTAGTGAACGCCCAGCTTTCTTTCGACGGCGCGCCAGCGGTCTGCCAGGCGGTAAACAGATCCCAGGCAAATTCAGCCAGTGAGTCGGCGGTACAGGCATCTTTCACCTGCAATAATCCCGGATATAGAGCCTCTTCCTGAGGGAAGCGGAGCATTTCACCGAGGTGGAGGAGGGCGTTATCTGGCAGTGATTGGGCGTTTGCTTTTAATACCGGGCGCGTCCAGAGCGATGGCTGATAAAAGGCCGGAAGAGTGGGGATTTTTGTCGGGTGATTATCTAAGGGATCGAGTGCAAGCAGAGCGTTCACCGCGTCTGTTACTTCCGGCTGGTTATAACGCCGGGCGATTTCTTGCAGTAATGGCTGATGACCGTTTTCGGTAAGCATACGCAAGGCAGCGCGGGCGTTATCCTGGGCTTCACCGGCTTTGCCGAGCGCCGCAGGTAGCAGGCCGGTTATGGCATGTTCCGGGTATTTTAGCAGCCAGCTACGGGCGTCTTGTCGTAGGGTTTTGAGTTTGTTGAAGGCGCGGGCGACGGCAGGTGCCAGCTCACTCGCTGCGAAGTAATTCGTGATGGGCAAGGCTTCTTGTGGATAGCGTGCAAGTGAGTTTACTAACCCAGGTAACCCTTTGAGTCCAAAATGTAACATGGAGTATTCGGTATCGGTATGTGGAGATAGGGTAAGGGCATTCCATGCTTTTACTGCTTTCTCCAGCGGCAATGTTGTCAAAATCCCCAACTGCCAATAATGCCCGGTAGGTGAATGAAACACCTTAAATTCACTTAGTAAGGTTGAATAATCTTCATTTAGCCATGCCTCAACTACCGCTTCGGGAGCTTTAATATATGTACCAGCGATCCGTCGTTGAAAACCCATCCTTGCCAACAGGTTGGTAGTACTTTCTTCATGGCTAACCGTGATGTGTTTTGAATACCAGATATATTTCGCCAAAAGTTGATTACTGATTTCTTCTGTCAGATAACAGATTGGCTCAATGCCTAATGGCGCTAAATCCAGCACCGGAATCGGCGATTTTTTCTTTTTCGAAAGCCAGGGAGGGGAGACTACTACGGCTGGCAGTAGATCGGCGCTGGCATGGTTTGAGGGCTGTGTCAGTTGTTGCTGGCATGATTTCAGTACGGCAACTGCGGGTGTCGAGAGCCAGGGAATGACCTGTTCTGCCAGTGCTGGTTGTGAGATAAGCATTGTCATTAGCATAATGCGCCAACTGTTCTCTTCTTTTTGCCCAAGAAGTTCCGTCAGTGCCGCCATTGCTGCATGTGGGAACGCAGCAATGGCTTTCGTCATCCGATCGTGACAGCGTTTAGTTTGCCCGGCTACACGTATAAGCAGTGTCAATGCGAACGGATGATTGATATGACGCAACACATCGGCGCAGTAGTCACTTGCGGCATAGGGAGCAAATCGGGGCAGGGCTGCAACACCTTGCTCCTGTAATACGGTGGCTGACCATATCGCACCACAATAGTAATCATCAAAAATGGCATATGGTTCGTGATATTTTTCTAATGAGGCAAGAATGTGCTCATCAGTCGCCACTATTTTTAACCACTCAAGCGAGGGTAATTTTTTTTGCCCCAGTAGACGCTGGGCAATTTCATGTGCAATTTCTGGTTTTTCGGGTAATAACAAAGCAATTAATGGTTGCCGCCATTCTGGAATATGTGGAATTGCGGCAATAAGTTTTTGTGCACATTTTTGCCAGAGAGACTCTTCCGTCAGTGATAAATGTTTACGTAGGCGTAATTCAAATCTGGAATATTGCTCCAAGTAGCTAGGTGCAATGCCAGACGGCAGAATAATAATGACATTATTCGCATAATCCCATTCAATATCAATCTGTTGAAGGTGTATTATTACATCAGTAGCATATTCCAGACCGCCTTCCTGGACGATCTGATCCATAACATCCTCACGCACTTTATATCTTGTGCATTTCATTTCAAGTGCCGTGAGTACAGCCATTACTGGTGATGGTAACTGTGTTGTTTTCAGGCCGTCGATCTGACTGATCGCCTGGGCGACGGTGTTTTGCCATTCTAAAGAACAGGCGCTGAAGTCAAATGTGGCTGTTTTATTATCCCGTTGCGACACACTACAGGCTAAGCGACGTAATTGGGTCAATTTGTCTGCTTGCTGAACAGGAACTCCGGGAAAGCGGCGATGACTTAACGTGGTGTGTACAACTTCGGGCGGAAAAACGACAGCAATATCTTTCGCCAGCCACGGTAAAACAGCATCTGTATTTTTGTCAGGCGCACGGGTTTCTGCTACGAAAGAGGGTTGTTCCTGAATAATGGTGGATAAGTCCGCTACCTTGAGAGAGCCCGTTACCGTTTGGGAAGGTTGCAAAGAATTATCCTTCGCTTGCTCCACATACCCCTTCTTCACCTTCTCCGCAATCAGCTTAAGTTCCGCTTTTTCCGCTGCCGCAGCATCTGAAAAACTTTTTATCTGACTTTGCCCTTTGGTGCCAACTTTTCCCCAACTGATATGCAACTCGTTTCCCTGTTGCTCCACCGCCCAGAATTTATGTGATTTTTCGTCCTGATAGATAAAGTGTCTCATTCTGCATCCCTGTAATTTTATCCAGTTGAATGCAGATGCTACCAGTATTTATGCGGGTTAGAGAGAGACAAAATCGCAAGAAAACAACTTTAGGAATTTATAAAGAAAAGGCGCTGTCGATGCAGCGCCTTGAAGGGGGATTATTTCACCTGATGACCCGGTTTAGCACCAGCATCCGGGCTTAGCAGGAAGATATCTTTCCCGCCTGGACCGGCAGCCATCACCATGCCTTCGGAGATTCCAAAGCGCATTTTACGTGGTGCCAGGTTAGCCACCATAATGGTGTGACGACCAATCAGTGCCTGCGGATCCGGGTAGGCAGAACGAATACCGGAGAAGACATTGCGTTTTTCACCGCCGAGATCCAGTGTCAGGCGCAGCAGTTTGTCAGAACCTTCAACAAACTCTGCGTTTTCGATCAGCGCTACGCGCAGGTCAACTTTGGCGAAGTCGTCAAAGGTGATGGTTTCCTGAATCGGATCATCTGCCAGTGGGCCAGTAACTGGCGCGGCAGCTGCTTTCACTTCTTCTTTAGAGGCTTCCACCAGAGCTTCAACCTGTTTCATATCGATGCGGTTATACAGCGCCTTGAACGGATTCACTTTGTGGCCCAGCAGCGGTTGCTGGATACCATCCCAGGTCAGTGCCGTATTGAGGAAGGCTTCTGCACGCTCGGTCAGTTTCGGCAGTACCGGCTTCAGGTAAGTCATCAGCACGCGGAACAGGTTGATGCCCATTGAGCAAATCGCCTGCAGGTCAGCATCGCGACCTTCCTGTTTTGCGACTACCCACGGAGCCTGTTCATCGACATAGCGGTTAGCCAGATCAGCCAGCGCCATGATTTCGCGCACAGCTTTACCAAATTCACGGCTTTCCCACGCTTCACCAATCACTTCAGCGGCATCAGTGAAGGTTTTGTACAACTGCGGGTCAGCCAGTTCGTTTGCCAGCACGCCGTCAAAACGTTTGTTGATAAAGCCCGCGTTACGGGAGGCCAGGTTAACCACTTTGTTAACGATATCGGCATTCACGCGCTGAACGAAATCCTCCAGGTTGAGATCGATATCATCAATGCGCGAAGAGAGTTTCGCAGTGTAGTAGTAACGCAGGCTGTCAGCGTCAAAATGATTCAGCCAGGTGCTGGCTTTAATAAAGGTGCCGCGAGACTTGGACATCTTCGCGCCGTTCACCGTCACATAGCCATGAACAAACAGGTTGGTCGGCTTGCGGAAGTTGCTGCCTTCCAGCATGGCAGGCCAGAACAGGCTGTGGAAGTAAACGATATCTTTACCGATGAAGTGGTACAGCTCGGCGGTGGAGTCTTTCTTCCAGTATTCATCGAAGCTTACGCTGTCGCCGCGCTTGTCGCACAGATTCTTGAAAGAACCCATGTAGCCAATCGGTGCGTCCAGCCAGACGTAGAAATATTTGCCCGGCGCGTTCGGAATTTCAAAACCAAAGTATGGCGCGTCGCGGGAGATATCCCACTGTTGCAGGCCGGATTCAAACCACTCCTGCATTTTATTTGCCACCTGCTCCTGCAACGCACCGCTGCGGGTCCATGCCTGCAACATTTCGCTGAAAGAGGGCAGATCAAAGAAGAAGTGTTCAGAATCACGCATTACCGGCGTAGCGCCAGAAACCACCGATTTCGGCTCGATCAATTCAGTCGGGCTGTAGGTCGCGCCGCAGACTTCGCAGTTATCGCCGTATTGATCCGGGGATTTACATTTCGGGCAGGTGCCTTTCACAAAACGGTCCGGCAGGAACATGCCTTTTTCCGGATCGTACAGCTGAGAGATGGTGCGGTTTTTAATAAAACCGTTCTCTTTCAGGCGAGAGTAGATAAGTTCTGACAACTGGCGGTTCTCTTCGCTGTGCGTCGAGTGATAGTTGTCATAGCTGATGTTAAAGCCTGCGAAATCAGTCTGATGCTCCTGACTCATTTCGCCAATCATCTGCTCCGGGGTGATACCAAGCTGCTGAGCTTTCAGCATGATCGGTGTACCGTGGGCATCGTCGGCGCAGATGAAGTTGACCTCGTGGCCGCGCATTCGCTGGTAACGGACCCAGACATCAGCCTGGATGTGCTCCAGCATATGGCCGAGGTGGATTGAGCCGTTAGCGTACGGCAGTGCGCACGTCACCAGAATTTTCTTCGCGACTTGAGTCATAGTAGGCATTACTTCTTAATAGTGAAAAGGGGTTAGATAGTACCAAATGGGAAAATGTTAAGTAAGTACTTCTCTATATTCTTCAGGTAAACTATCAGCTAATGGTTTATCTATACAAAAAAGGAGTCGGGATGAACGAACAATCCCAGGCCAAATCACCAGAAGCCTTGCGCGCAATGGTCGCCGGGACACTGGCCAATTTTCAGCACCCAACCCTGAAGCATAACCTCACCACGCTGAAAGCGTTGCACCATGTCGCCTGGATGGACGACACGTTGCATGTGGAACTGGTTATGCCGTTTGTCTGGCATAGCGCGTTCGAAGAGTTAAAAGAGCAATGTAGCGCCGAACTGCTGCGCATCACCGGGGCGAAAGCTATCGACTGGAAACTGTCGCATAACATAGCCACTCTGAAACGCGTGAAGAATCAGCCGGGAATTAACGGTGTGAAGAACATTATCGCGGTGAGTTCCGGTAAAGGCGGCGTGGGTAAATCGTCCACGGCGGTAAACCTGGCACTGGCGCTGGCGGCAGAAGGGGCGAAAGTCGGCATTCTGGACGCCGATATCTACGGCCCATCAATCCCAACAATGTTGGGCGCAGAAAATCAGCGTCCAACTTCGCCGGACGGTACCCATATGGCACCGATTATGTCTCATGGCCTGGCAACCAATTCAATTGGTTATCTGGTCACTGACGACAATGCGATGGTGTGGCGTGGACCGATGGCGAGCAAGGCGTTAATGCAGATGTTGCAGGAAACCTTGTGGCCGGATCTCGACTATCTGGTGCTTGATATGCCGCCAGGCACCGGTGACATTCAATTGACGCTGGCGCAAAACATTCCAGTAACCGGTGCAGTCGTGGTCACCACCCCGCAGGACATCGCGCTGATCGATGCGAAAAAAGGCATTGTGATGTTCGAGAAAGTCGAGGTTCCGGTGCTCGGTATTGTCGAGAACATGAGTGTGCATATTTGCAGTAACTGTGGTCACCATGAACCGATTTTCGGTACCGGTGGTGCAGAGAAACTGGCTGAAAAATACCATACACAGCTGCTGGGGCAGATGCCGTTACACATCTCCTTACGTGAGGATCTCGATAAAGGTACGCCAACGGTTATCAGCCGTCCGGAGAGCGAATTTACCGCTATCTACCGCCAGCTGGCTGACCGCGTTGCAGCTCAGCTCTACTGGCAGGGTGAAGTCATTCCAGGCGAGATTTCCTTCCGCGCGGTCTAACGCCTATTAACCATTCTGGTTATTCTTCATACACCGCAGAGATGTTACATTGATGCGGTGTATTAGTTTTTGCCGCATTAATGAACACTTATTTAATACTGCGAATATTCTGCGGACCTTCGTCCGAAACTCTACAAAGTCGATTGATCATACAGGCAATGCTTCATTATCATCCTTCGTGGCTGTGTAGTGGATGTACAGCTATAGTTTGTTATGCACTCATTCTATCCAGGCATAACCTTTACTACAGGGATAACGTTCAATGAATAAGTATTGGCTGTCAGGAATTATTTTTCTTGCCTATGGATTGGCTTCTCCCGCATTCTCTTCAGAGACTGCCACATTAGCGATTAATGGCAGGATCAGTCCCCCAACATGCAGTATGGCTATGGTTAATGGTCAACCTCAACAGCATTGTGGTCAGTTAACGTATAATGTTGACACCCGTCATCTGTTTTCTTCGCCCGTCAAAGGTGTAACGACAGAAGTGGTTGTTGCAGGTAGCGATAGCAAACGTCGAATCGTGTTAAATCGCTACGATTAATTTGGCAACCTGATTTTAATTGCATTTAGAAAGCCGAAATCATTTATATAAATGATTTCGGCTTTTTTATTGATATCAACAATACCATTTACATAAATCTACATTAATTGATAGATGCGATAAATAGTTAATACTCTTAAATATTTTTTGTATTTATATTGCAATGGTTAATTTGTTTTAAATCAATAAAACAATGTGTTTACATTGCGGCAACTTTTTTTGATGTGAGAAATTTGTTTCCAAGAGATACAGACTCTTAACAACCAAAAATAAATTTTATTAAGGAACATATTATGAAACGTTCAATTATTGCTGCCGCTGTCTTTTCTTCTTTTTTTATGAGCGCTGGAGTATTTGCTGCAGACGTTGATACCGGAACATTAACTATTAAGGGGAATATTGCAGAATCTCCGTGTAAATTCGAAGCGGGTGGTGATTCAGTAAGTATTAATATGCCGACTGTACCAACCAGTGTCTTTGAAGGTAAAGCTAAATATTCTACCTATGATGATGCAGTCGGTGTAACCAGCAGCATGTTAAAAATTAGCTGCCCGAAAGAAGTTGCTGGTGTAAAACTCTCGTTGATTACCAACGATAAAATAACCGGTAACGATAAGGCGATAGCCAGTAGCAACGATACCGTGGGTTACTATCTCTATTTAGGTGATAACAGCGATGTCCTGGATGTTTCTGCACCTTTTAACATTGAGAGTTATAAAACAGCGGAAGGTCAATATGCTATTCCGTTTAAAGCAAAATACCTGAAACTGACAGATAACTCAGTGCAATCAGGTGATGTGTTATCTTCTCTGGTTATGCGTGTGGCGCAGGATTAATAAATAAAATTGTAAGTTTCTCCAGGTAATAAACATGGCCGCTATCCCATGGCGGCCTTTTAATTTAAGAGGCATTAAAATGAAAGGATTATTATCTTTACTCATTTTTTCTATGGTCCTTCCTGCACATGCCGGAATTGTTATCTACGGGACGCGCATTATTTACCCGGCAGAAAATAAAGAAGTGATGGTGCAGTTGATGAACCAGGGAAACCGTTCTTCGCTGCTGCAGGCGTGGATTGATGATGGCGATACGTCATTACCACCAGAAAAAATTCAGGTTCCTTTCATGTTAACGCCACCAGTGGCAAAAATAGGGGCAAATTCCGGGCAGCAAGTAAAAATCAAAATTATGCCGAATAAACTGCCCACTAATAAAGAAAGCATTTTTTATCTGAATGTTCTGGATATTCCACCAAATAGTCCAGAGCAAGAAGGTAAGAATGCACTGAAGTTTGCGATGCAAAACAGAATTAAGTTGTTTTACCGGCCAGCGGGTATTGCTCCGGTAAATAAAGCGACATTTAAAAAATTGCTGGTAAATCGCAGTGGCAATGGTTTGGTGATAAAAAATGACTCAGCTAATTGGGTGACGATTTCGGATGTCAAAGCTAATAATGTCAAAGTCAATTATGAAACTATTATGATTGCCCCCTTAGAAAGTCAGAGTGTTAATGTCAAAAGTAATAATGCAAATAACTGGCATCTGACCATTATCGATGACCATGGCAACTATATTAGTGACAAAATTTAATTGCAGGAGCTGCCTATGTTGAGAATGACCCCACTTGCATCAGCAATCGTAGCGTTATTGCTCGGCATTGAAGCTTATGCAGCTGAAGAAACCTTTGATACCCATTTTATGATAGGTGGAATGAAAGACCAGCAGGTTGCAAATATTCGTCTTGATGATAATCAACCCTTACCGGGGCAGTATGACATCGATATTTATGTCAATAAGCAATGGCGCGGGAAATATGAGATTATTGTTAAAGACAACCCGCAAGAAACATGTTTATCAAGAGAAGTTATCAAGCGGTTAGGCATTAATAGCGATAACTTCGCCAGCGGTAAGCAATGTTTAACATTTGAGCAACTTGTTCAGGGTGGGAGCTATACCTGGGATATCGGGGTTTTTCGTCTCGATTTCAGTGTCCCGCAGGCCTGGGTGGAAGAACTGGAAAGTGGCTATGTTCCACCGGAAAACTGGGAGCGGGGTATTAATGCGTTTTATACCTCTTATTATCTGAGTCAGTATTACAGCGACTATAAAGCGTCGGGTAATAACAAGAGTACATATGTACGTTTTAACAGCGGGTTAAATTTACTGGGGTGGCAACTGCATTCTGATGCCAGTTTCAGTAAAACAAATAACAATCCAGGGGTGTGGAAAAGCAATACCCTGTATCTGGAACGTGGATTTGCCCAACTTCTCGGCACGCTTCGCGTGGGTGATATGTACACATCAAGCGATATTTTTGATTCTGTTCGCTTCAGAGGTGTGCGGTTGTTTCGTGATATGCAGATGTTGCCTAACTCGAAACAAAATTTTACGCCACGGGTGCAGGGGATTGCTCAGAGTAACGCGCTGGTAACTATTGAACAGAATGGTTTTGTCGTTTATCAGAAAGAGGTTCCTCCTGGCCCGTTCGCGATTACAGATTTGCAGTTGGCCGGTGGTGGAGCAGATCTTGATGTCAGCGTGAAAGAGGCGGACGGTTCGGTAACCACCTATCTGGTGCCTTATGCAGCGGTGCCAAATATGCTGCAACCCGGCGTGTCGAAATATGATTTTGCGGCGGGTCGTAGCCATATTGAAGGGGCGAGCAAACAAAGTGAATTTGTCCAGGTGGGTTATCAGTATGGTTTTAATAATTTATTGACGCTGTATGGCGGCTCGATGGTCGCGAATAATTATTACGCGTTTACTTTGGGGACTGGCTGGAATACACGCATTGGTGCCATTTCCGTCGATGCCACTAAGTCGCATAGTAAACAAGACAACGGCGATGTGTTTGACGGGCAAAGTTATCAAATTGCCTACAACAAATTTGTGAGCCAAACGTCGACGCGTTTTGGTCTTGCGGCCTGGCGTTATTCATCGCGTGATTACCGGACATTTAATGATCACGTTTGGGCAAACAATAAAGATAATTATCGCTGTGATGAAAACGATGTCTATGACATTGCCGATTATTACCAGAACGATTTTGGCCGTAAAAATAGCTTTTCTGCCAATATGAGCCAGTCATTGCCAGAAGGCTGGGGTTCTGTGTCCTTAAGTACGTTATGGCGAGATTACTGGGGACGTAGCGGCAGCAGTAAGGATTATCAGTTGAGTTATTCCAATAACTGGCGGCGGATAAGCTATACCCTCGCGGCAAGCCAGGCTTATGACGAGAATCATCATGAAGAGAAACGATTTAATATTTTTATATCGATTCCCTTTGATTGGGGTGATGACGTTACGACGCCTCGTCGGCAAATATATATGTCTAACTCAACGACGTTTGATGATCAGGGGTTTGCCTCAAATAATACGGGATTATCAGGAACCGTTGGAAGCCGGGATCAGTTTAACTATGGGGTCAACCTGAGTTATCAGCATCAGGGAAATGAAACGACAGCTGGGGCGAATTTGACCTGGAACGCGCCGGTTGCGACAGTGAATGGCAGTTATAGTCAGTCGAGTACTTATCGACAGGCTGGAGCCAGTGTTTCTGGGGGCATTGTCGCCTGGTCGGGTGGCGTTAATCTGGCGAACCGTCTTTCCGAAACGTTTGCTGTGATGAATGCCCCAGGAATTAAAGATGCTTATGTCAATGGGCAAAAATATCGCACAACAAACCGTAATGGAGTGGTGGTATACGACGGAATGACACCTTATCGGGAAAATCACCTGATGCTGGATGTGTCGCAAAGCGATAGCGAAGCAGAATTACGTGGCAACCGGAAAATTGCCGCCCCTTATCGCGGCGCGGTTGTACTGGTTAATTTTGATACCGATCAGCGCAAGCCCTGGTTTATAAAAGCGTTAAGAGCGGATGGGCAACCATTAATGTTTGGTTATGAAGTCAATGATATCCATGGTCATAATATTGGCGTTGTCGGTCAGGGAAGCCAGTTATTTATTCGCACCAATGAAGTACCGCCATCGGTTAATGTAGCAATTGATAAGCAACAAGGACTTTCATGCACAATCACCTTCGGTAAAGAGATTGATGAAAGTAGAAATTATATCTGCCAGTAATAGTCAGGTGGTTCTATGGAAATTCGCATAATGCTATTTATATTAATGATGATGGTTATGCCTGTGAGCTATGCGGCATGTTATAGTGAGTTATCTGTTCAGCACAACTTGGTTGTTCAGGGGGATTTTGCACTTACTCAAACACAAATGGCGACATATGAGCATAATTTTAATGATTCGTCATGCGTGAGTACAAATACTATCACCCCTATGAGCCCGTCGGATATTATTGTTGGACTTTATAACGATACCATTAAATTAAATTTACATTTTGAATGGACCAATAAAAATAACATCACGTTGTCAAATAATCAGACCAGTTTCACCAATGGTTATTCGGTAACGGTGACACCTGCGGCCAGTAATGCAAAAGTGAATGTTTCTGCGGGGGGCGGCGGTTCAGTGATGATTAATGGTGCTGCGACATTATCCAGTGCTTCATCATCGACACGCGGGAGTGCCGCAGTACAATTTCTACTGTGTTTATTAGGTGGCAAGTCATGGGATGCATGTGTAAATAGCTATAGAAATGCATTGGCACAAAATGCAGGTGTCTATTCCTTTAATCTGACCTTGTCATACAACCCGATAACCACAACCTGCAAACCGGACGATTTATTAATTACTTTAGAGGGTATTCCCGTTTCACAATTACCAGCCACAGGTAACAAAGCAACAATAAATAGTAAAAAAGGGGATATTATTCTGCGTTGTAAAAATTTATTAGGTCAACAAAATCAAACATCACGGAAAATGCAGGTGTATTTATCAAGTTCTGACTTGTTAACCAACAGCAACACAATACTGAAAGGTGCGGAAGATAATGGCGTAGGATTTATTCTTGAAAGTAATGGTTCGCCAGTCACACTTTTAAATATCACTGATAACAGCAAAGGATACACAAATTTAAAAGAAATTGCGGCAAAGTCAAAACTTACAGATACAACGGTTTCAATTCCGATAACAGCCAGTTACTACGTCTACGATACAAACAAAGTTAAATCTGGCGCACTGGAGGCAACCGCATTAATCAACGTGAAATACGACTAATAACAAGCAAGACGAGCAAGTGGCTAATAATAAAAAATAACAAGGTGTCTGCATTTCCCCCTCATGATGAGGGGGATTTTTTTAGCGATGATAAAAAATCTCACCGTCGTAGGCTTTAATGATTTTACCGTCGGTGTCGCTGATCAACACGTACGCGCCACCCATATAGGTCCAGTGCGTCCCGGCATCAGGCGCGGGCAGGTTACGTAACTGCCACTGCTTAATGTTGTACTCATCGGTGCGGTACATCTCTGGGACGGTATCACCTGGTTTGAAATGCTTAAAGTCAGCAATGAAACTACTTAACTCATACTTAGAAATTCCCGAGGTATTGGTCGAACCCGCGGTGGCTGGTGCGGCCCAGGCGGCACTGGTAACCAGCAAAAGCACACCCAGCAACATCTTATTTTTAATGGTCATAAACTCTCCACTTTGGGGATCTGTAATATCAGTCGCATATCTTTCCTGCCATACAATATAACTGACAAGCGATATTTTGTTAGTGATCCCATGATTTCGTAAAAAGTGTAAATGAAAGGATGCCCTAAAAGCATCCTTAGCGAGCAGAGAGTCAGCGGAAATAGCTGATTTAAGAATCATCCTGGGCTGAAGATAACATGCAAGCCTAAAGGATTGAGTTATCGCATTATGCCCATGAAGCCATGTACGCCCATATACACACCAACTAAGCCAATCAACAGACTGGAAAAATAGGGGGCGCGTTTAGCGAGAGTGTTAAATCCGCTCCAGCGTTTTGCGACCTGCTGAACGCTGATTGCTGCGCCAACGCCTACGGTGACCAGCGTTAACGCCAGGCCAATGCTGAAACTGACGACCAGTGTTGCGCCCAGTGTCAGGGCTTTCAACTGAATGCAAATCAACAGCACGGTAATTGCTGCCGGACAGGGGATAAGACCACCTGTTAAGCCAAATAACAAAATTTGCCAGTTGGTGACCTCTCTACCATCAAAGCGTCGTTTAATATCATTGGCATGGGCTCGTGCATGGGCATCCTGATACTCGCCATGTTCGTGATGGTGATGATGTCCATGGTCGTGGTGATCTTCGTGATCGTGATGATGATGCTCATAATCATGCCCGTGCATATTCTCCAGCCAGTTGCGTTCGCCGCGCCAGGTACGCCAGAACATCCAGAACGCGGTGCTAATAATGATCACTGCGGAAATCAGCTGGAGCCACGGTTCTGCTGATTGAGCAGTAAAGCGCTTACTGATCACCATCCCGCCAAAGGCAATCAACCAGACCACCGCGGTATGCGAAATGGTTGCTGCCAGTCCGAGCATCACCGCCTGTTTAATGGTGCCTTTGATGGCGATGATAAACGCCGCCATCATCGTTTTTGAGTGCCCTGGTTCCAGGCCATGAAGCGCACCAAGTAAGATGGCGCTGGGGATGAAGAACCAGGCGTTTCCTTGCTGAAGAAGAGTTGTAAATTCGGTCATGATAATAATTCTTAGTATTAATTCGGCAATCTGATTCTACTCCCCCCCAGTACCTGATACTACCCCCCAGTAGATTAATAGTGCTATGATTTTTCATATTCTTGTTAACCAGGTGTTGCCATGTCTCATACAATCCGTGATAAACAGAAACTGAAAGCGCGTGCCAGTAAGATTCAGGGCCAGGTCGTGGCGCTCAAGAAAATGCTCGACGAGCCGCACGAATGCGCTGCAGTTTTACAACAGATTGCTGCTATCCGTGGCGCGGTAAACGGTCTGATGCGGGAAGTGATTAAAGGTCATCTGACGGAACACATCGTTCACCAGGGGGATGAGCTAAAACGTGAAGAAGATCTGGATGTCGTTCTGAAGGTGCTGGATTCATATATCAAATAATTTATTAACGCGATTGTAAAACTGCCGTTTTTCCTCGTTTACAACGCGTGCGCTGGACATTACCATCCTCCTCTGCGATTTATCATCGCAACCAAACGACTCGGGGTGCCCTTCTGCGTGAAGGCTGAGAAATACCCGTATCACCTGATCTGGATAATGCCAGCGTAGGGAAGTCACGGACCACCAGGTCATTGCTTCTTCACGTTATGGCAGGAGCAAACTATGCAAGTCGACCTGCTGGGTTCAGCGCAATCTGCGCACGCGTTACACCTTTTTCACCAACATTCCCCTCTTGTGCACTGCATGACCAATGATGTGGTGCAAACCTTTACCGCCAATACCTTGCTGGCGCTCGGTGCATCGCCAGCGATGGTTATCGAAACCGAAGAGGCCAGTCAGTTTGCGGCTATCGCCAGTGCCTTGTTGATTAACGTTGGCACACTGACGCAGCCACGCGCACAGGCGATGCGTGCTGCCGTTGAGCAAGCAAAAAGCTCTCAAACACCCTGGACGCTTGATCCAGTAGCGGTGGGTGCGCTCGATTATCGCCGCCATTTTTGTCATGAACTTTTATCTTTTAAACCGGCAGCGATACGTGGTAATGCTTCGGAAATCATGGCATTAGCTGGCATTGCTAATGGCGGACGGGGAGTGGATACCACTGACGCCGCAGCTAACGCGATACCCGCTGCACAAACACTGGCACGGGAAACTGGCGCAATCGTCGTGGTCACTGGCGAGGTGGATTATGTTACCGATGGACATCGTATCATTGGTATTCACGGTGGCGATCCGTTAATGACCAAAGTGGTAGGAACTGGCTGTGCATTATCGGCGGTTGTCGCTGCCTGTTGTGCCTTACCAGGCGATATGCTGGAAAATGTCGCATCTGCCTGTCACTGGATGAAACAAGCCGGAGAACGCGCTGTCGCCAGAAGCGAGGGGCCAGGCAGTTTTGTTCCACATTTCCTTGATGCGCTCTGGCAATTGACGCAGGAGGTGCAGGCATGAAACGAATTAACGCTCTGACGATTGCCGGTACTGATCCGAGTGGTGGTGCGGGGATTCAGGCCGATCTTAAAACCTTCTCGGCACTTGGCGCTTATGGTTGCTCAGTTATTACTGCACTGGTGGCGCAAAATACCCGTGGCGTACAGTCGGTGTATCGCATTGAGCCTGATTTTGTCGCCGCCCAGCTCGATTCGGTGTTCAGCGATGTGCGAATCGATACCACTAAAATCGGTATGTTGGCGGAAACCGATATTGTTGAAGCGGTGGCAGAACGGTTGCAACGTTATCAGATCCAAAACGTGGTACTCGACACTGTTATGCTGGCAAAAAGCGGCGATCCGCTGCTTTCACCTTCGGCGGTTGCTACGCTGCGCAGTCGATTATTGCCACAGGTTTCATTAATAACGCCAAACTTGCCCGAAGCTGCCGCCTTGCTCGACGCGCCACACGCGCGCAACGAACAGGAAATGCTGGAACAAGGGCGATCGCTGTTGGCGATGGGCTGTGGCGCAGTGCTAATGAAAGGTGGTCATCTGGATGATGAGCAAAGCCCGGACTGGCTGTTTACTCGCGAGGGTGAACAACGGTTTACCGCACCGCGCATTATGACCAAAAACACCCACGGCACTGGTTGTACACTCTCTGCGGCGTTGGCTGCACTACGCCCGCGCCATACAAACTGGGCTGACACCGTACAGGAGGCAAAAAGCTGGCTTTCATCGGCGTTAGCCCAGGCCGACACGCTGGAAGTTGGTCACGGTATTGGTCCGGTTCACCACTTCCACGCCTGGTGGTGAGCACCGTACTATAGCTGCTTTGGTTATTGTCAGTCTTTGGCACTGACATTCAGGGATGAAACCAATGCAGCTGAGAATCACCAGTCGAAAAAAATTCACCGCTTTATTATGCGTTCTTGGGCTAATTTCCATCATTGCAATTTATCCGCGTCAGACGGTGAATTTTTTCTATTCGACAGCAGTTCAGATTAAAGACTACATCCACTTCTACGGTTATCGCCCGGTTAAATCTTTCGCAATTCGCATTCCTGCCAGTTATACCATTCACGGAATAGATGTTTCGCGCTGGCAGGAGCGGATCGACTGGCAGCGGGTGGCAAAAATGCGCGACAACGGTATCCGCTTACAGTTTGCTTTTATTAAGGCGACGGAAGGCGAAAAGCTGGTGGACCCCTATTTTTCGCGTAACTGGCAACTAAGCCGCGAAAATGGCATGCTGCGTGGGGCGTATCATTATTTCTCCCCGTCGGTATCCGCTTCAGTTCAGGCGCGATTATTTCTGCAAACGGTGGATTTCTCACAAGGCGATTTCCCTGCCGTGCTGGACGTAGAAGAACGGGGAAAATTATCGGCAAAAGAATTACGCAAGCGGGTAAGTCAGTGGCTAAAAATGGTAGAAAACGCACGGGAAAAAAGCCGATTATTTACTCAGGAGCCGTTTTTTATCACACGAATCTGGCGGGCTATTTTAATGAATATCCGTGGTGGGTGGCTCACTATTATCAACGTCGTCCGGACAATGACGGAATGGCCTGGCGCTTCTGGCAGCATTCCGACCGTGGACAGGTAGATGGCATCAATGGTCCGGTGGATTTTAATGTGTTTAATGGCACGGTGGAGGAGTTGCAGAGATTCGTTGATGGGATTAAAGAAACGCCTTAAATAAGAAGCAGTGATATACTCCCACCAGACTCCCTGGCAGGAAAAAGACAAATGGAACAAGCGCATACCCAGCTGATTGCCCAACTGAACGAGCGTATTTTAGCTGCGGATAACACGCCGCTTTATATTAAGTTTGCCGAAACGGTAAAAAATGCCGTGCGCAGCGGGGTGCTGGAGCATGGCAATATTTTGCCCGGTGAGCGTGATTTAAGTCAGTTAACCGGCGTTTCGCGCATTACGGTGCGCAAGGCGATGCAGGCGCTGGAAGAAGAGGGTGTGGTGACGCGTTCGCGCGGTTACGGCACGCAGATCAACAACATCTTCGAATACTCGTTGAAAGAAGCGCGAGGTTTTTCTCAGCAGGTGGTATTGCGCGGGAAAAAGCCCGATACGCTATGGGTTAACAAGCGTGTCGTGAAATGTCCCGAAGAAGTCGCGCAGCAGCTGGCGGTCGAAGCAGGAAGTGATGTCTTTTTGCTTAAGCGTATTCGCTATGTCGATGAAGAAGCGGTATCGATTGAGGAATCGTGGGTTCCGGCGCATTTAATTCATGATGTTGATGCCATCGGGATTTCACTTTATGACTATTTCCGCAGCCAGCACATTTACCCACAACGTACACGTTCCCGCGTTAGCGCCCGGATGCCGGATGCCGAGTTTCAGTCACATATTCAGTTAGATAGCAAAATACCGGTGCTGGTGATCAAGCAAGTGGCGCTTGACCAACAGCAACGGCCTATTGAGTACAGCATTAGCCACTGTCGCAGCGATCTATACGTTTTTGTGTGCGAGGAGTAGTTCCTCGCGCGTTGGCGCACAATCACCGCCCCGATGCCCGACAACCCACGACGCCACTGCATTGCCCAGTAATACGGCATCCGCCAGTGGCAGACCAGAGGCCAGCCCGGCAAGTACGCCACCTGCATGACTGTCGCCCGCCCCAATGGTGTCTACAACTTGCGTTGGAAATGCCGGAATGCAGCCAGAAGCGTCGTTGCTGAAATACCATGCACCCTCTTTATCGAGACGAACGATCAACGGCGCGGCAGATTTCTCCTGCCATTGCTTGCCAAGTGTTGTTATCTCTGCGGATAAAGCAAAACGTTCGGCGGCAATCTCAGCCTCTTGACGATTGAGTGATACTAAAGGTCGACAGGCCATGATCCGCGCCAGTAATGCGTCCGGGATATCGCCGATACGTGGGCCAAAATCGATAAACGGCGTCACGTCTTGCAGCTTTTCCAGCCATTCCACTAACAATTCGCCGCAGGGCGAGGCCAGTTGATAACCGGAAAAATAGAGCAGGCTGCCAGGCGCAACGGTTAATCGCGCCAGCCACTGGCGATTCCACTGATTTTCCACACCGCTGAATGACATAAAAGTGCGTTCGCCATCCGGCTCAACCAGCGCCAGACACCAGCCGTTATCGCCTTCGGCGTTATCGATCAGGCTGATTAACCCCTCTTTCGCCATCCGGTTGCGAATAATCTCCGCCCACACGCCCTGACCGAGCGGCAAGGCATTACCCGCTTCGATGCCGAGGCGCTTTAACGCCACGGCAATATTCAGTGCGCAGCCGCCAACGTTAACGCTCTGCTGCTTCAGTTCGATATCGCACCCACGCCAGGGGAGGGCATAAGCGTCGGCGATCACATCAATGACCGCCGCGCCGACGACCATCACCGGCTGACGCGAGGTTAATTCAGGCAGCAGCGTGTGTAATCGAGCGCCGCTCATACCGCCTCCCGTTGTTGACGATATTTCGCCAGCGCTGTGGCATAACGGTTGAAATCAAGCTGATTTACCGCATCCAGTTCCGCCTTTAATGCAGGATCGATAGCGTTAACGCCATGCAACGCGCCGCAAATCGCCGTCGCCATAGCGCCGATGGTGTCTGTGTCGCCGCCAAGGTTAGCGCACAGGACGGCGCAGCGATTCGGGTCGGTTTGTGCCAGTTCAACCAGCGCAATGGCGCACGGAACGGACTCAATAGTGCTGGTACCTGCGCCAACGACCTGGTAAAGCTGTTCGCTGGCGGATTCGGTGCCGTCGGCATTGCGCACAATTTTCAGCGCAATCTCCAGACGTGCTGCCAGTGAGGCGCTGAAGGTAGTGATGCGTTTTTGCTGTGCATGTCGCGCAATTGAAGGCAGTGAATCTACAATCGCTGACCAGCTTTCTCCGTCAATGGCACGAGAAATCGCCCATGCGATGACTACCGCGCCTGCAATCGCCAGATCGGATTTATGGGTCGGGCTGGACGCCAGCGCCACATCATCAATAAAGGAATCAACATCGTGCGCCGGAAGCAAACAACCTAATGGCGAGACGCGCATCGCTGCGCCGTTGGTCACGCCGTTGTTTTCCAGTTCAGCAATGGGTTTACCGTCGCGAATGGCGTTAAGCGCAATCTTCGAGGTCGGACCAAGTACGTTTTTGTTAAAGGCGTCGAAACGCAGCGCCCAGTCGAGAATATTACGCCCAATCAGATTCGGATCGATCTTGCCTTCACGTTCCAGTAACGCATCCGCCAGACACAGCGCCATCGAGGTATCGTCGGTGAATTCGGCGCGGTTAAAATAACAGGCCGCGTTATTCTCCTTTGGTCCAGGAAGAAAACGGTCAATCCAGCCAAAGTGTGCTTTAACGCGGCTGCGTGGCCAAAGCTCGGAGGGCATCCCCATCGCATCCCCTAACGCCTGCCCATAAAGAGCACCGAGAATACGTTCTGTTTTCATTTAACTTCCCCTTGTGTCAACGCAATATCGCGATCATCGACCTTGATAGCCGTAATTTCGTTGTCGGATTCGCGGAAAAAAATCATGAACAGCACGGCGATAATGGCAATCATCACCGCGCCAAAAGTCCACATCCCGGACCAGTTGAAAGTCAGTCCGTTTACCGGTTCCTGATAAGCGAACATCTTTTCCATCATCACACCGCCAAGACGATAGCCGAGCAAACTGCCGAAGCCCTGGCAGCAGAGCGTGATCAGCCCCTGCGCGGCGGTACGCATATGCACGGGGGCTTTTTTATCGACATAGATGTAAGCGGTAACGTAGTAAAAATCGTAACTTACGCCGTGAAGCAAAATACCGAGGAACAGTAACGCGTAGGTGAAATATTCATCCGCACTACCGTAAATAAAGAAGCCATAGCGGATCGCAGCGGTGACCAGACCAAGCAATAATACCTTTTTGATACCAAAGCGTTTAGTGAAAAACGGTAATGCCAGCATAAAGAATATTTCAGAGAACTGGCCGAGCGTCATCCAGCCGGTGGCATTTTTCATGCCGACTTCGGTCAGATAACCGTTGGCAAAGATGTAATAGAACGCCAGTGGCATCGCAAACAGGAATGAACAGAAGAAAAAGACGAGGAAGTTTTTATCGCGCAGCAGGATCAGCGCATCCAGGCCGAGCATGACTTTAATATCCATTTTGCCGGTGCTTTTTGGTGGCGTGTCGGGCAGGAAAAACGCAAACACACCGAGCAGAGCAGAACTTCCGGCGGTAATCAGCAGCGGGATGTTAGTCGGTGAGATATCGGCATACCCCAGTATTTGCGGCAAGAAACCACATGCCAGACCGGAGGCAATCCAGCCGATAGTGCCCATCACACGAATGCGCGGGAAATCACGCTCCACATCCGGCACGTTGGCAAAAGCGATGCTGTTAGTCAGCGCAATGGTCGGCATATAGGTTAGAGAGTAAGCCAGCAGTAACGGAAAGAACCCGGCAAAAGTGGTCTGTTGCGCAGCGAAATACATCAGCAGCGCGCCTGCGAACATCAATACCGCCAGCACTTTTTGCGCCGAGAAAAAGCGGTCAGTGATGGAGCCAACCAGAATTGGCGACAGGATCGCCGCAATGGCGGTACAGGCATACGACCAGCCAATTTCTCCGGCACTAAAACCGCTTTTACTTAACCACAACCACAATGGCACAAACCACGCGCCCCAGATAAACCATTCAACAAACATCATGAACGACAGCTTTGCTGTTGTTTTCATCTTTTAATTCCTTCATGACAGGTAATGTAAGGTACGCGATGACAATACCACTTAATAATACCTTTTAAATACCTTTGCGGTGAAAACTTGACCGCGCTAACATTTTTTCTGATGAATCGAGCCAACAGAAAACGCTGAAAAAACATCCAAAAGATGGAAAAACTCGCCCGTAACGACCAGGATTATGATTGCCCGCAAAAGGCGGGCCAGGACAATCCATAGCCGATATCCAATCGGAATTTACGGGAGCATAGTAATGACAGATATTGCGCAGTTGCTTGGCAAAGACGCCGACAACCTTTTACAGCACCGTTGTATGACAATTCCTTCTGACCAGCTTTATCTCCCCGGACATGACTACGTAGACCGCGTAATGATTGACAATAATCGCCCGCCAGCGGTGTTACGTAATATGCAGACGTTGTACAACACCGGGCGTCTGGCTGGCACAGGATATCTTTCTATTCTGCCGGTTGACCAGGGCGTTGAGCACTCTGCCGGAGCTTCATTTGCTGCTAACCCGCTCTACTTTGACCCGAAAAACATTGTTGAACTGGCGATCGAAGCGGGCTGTAACTGTGTGGCGTCAACTTACGGCGTGCTGGCGTCGGTATCGCGGCGTTATGCGCATCGCATTCCATTCCTCGTCAAACTTAATCACAACGAGACGCTAAGTTACCCGAATACCTACGATCAAACGCTGTATGCCAGCGTGGAGCAGGCGTTCAACATGGGCGCGGTTGCGGTTGGTGCGACTATCTATTTTGGCTCGGAAGAGTCACGTCGCCAGATTGAAGAAATTTCTGCGGCTTTTGAACGTGCGCACGAGCTGGGCATGGTGACAGTGCTGTGGGCCTATTTGCGTAACTCCGCCTTTAAGAAAGATGGCGTTGATTACCATGTTTCCGCCGACCTGACTGGTCAGGCGAACCATCTGGCGGCGACCATTGGCGCGGACATCGTCAAACAGAAAATGGCGGAAAATAACGGCGGTTATAAAGCGATTAATTACGGTTATACCGACGATCGCGTGTACAGCAAGTTAACCAGCGAAAACCCGATTGATCTGGTGCGTTATCAGTTAGCTAACTGCTATATGGGCCGGGCTGGGTTGATAAACTCCGGCGGTGCTGCGGGCGGTGAAACTGACCTCAGTGATGCAGTGCGTACTGCGGTTATCAACAAACGCGCTGGCGGAATGGGGCTGATTCTTGGACGTAAAGCGTTCAAGAAATCGATGGCTGACGGCGTGAAACTGATTAACGCCGTGCAGGACGTTTATCTCGATAGCAAAATTACTATCGCCTGATACGCCTTATACGAACAACACCACCCCGTAGGACGGATAAGGCGTTTACGCTGCATCCGGCAACCTATGCCTGATGCGACGCTGAAGCGTCTTATCATGCCTACATAGCACTGCCACGTATGTTTACACCGCATCCGGCATAAAAACACGCGCACTTTGCTACGGCTTCCCTATCGGGAGGCCGTTTTTTTGCCTTTCACTCCTCGAACAATTTTCATATTGTCGTTTTTGTGATCGTTATCTCGATATTTAAAAACAAATAATTTCATTATATTTTGAAATCGAAAACAAACGACAGGATATGAAAATGTACGTGGTATCGACAAAGCAGATGCTGAACAACGCACAGCGCGGCGGTTATGCGGTTCCGGCATTCAATATTCACAATCTCGAAACGATGCAAGTGGTGGTAGAAACCGCTGCCAACCTGCATGCGCCGGTCATCATCGCCGGAACGCCTGGCACATTTACTCATGCTGGTACAGAAAATCTGTTGGCGCTGGTCAGCACGATGGCGAAGCAATATCACCATCCACTGGCAATTCATCTCGACCATCACACGAAATTTGACGATATCGCTCAGAAGGTTCGTTCTGGCGTGCGCTCAGTCATGATTGACGCCTCGCATTTGCCTTTTGCGCAAAATATTTCACGGGTCAAAGAGGTGGTGGATTTTTGCCATCGCTTTGATGTCAGCGTCGAGGCGGAGCTGGGGCAACTTGGCGGCCAGGAAGATGATGTGCAAGTCAATGAAGCCGATGCGTTGTACACCAACCCCGCTCAGGCGCGTGAATTTGCCGAGGCAACCGGAATTGATTCCCTGGCGGTCGCCATCGGCACGGCTCATGGGATGTATGCCAGCGCACCGGCGCTTGATTTTTCTAGACTGGAGAACATTCGCCAGTGGGTGAACTTACCGCTGGTGCTGCATGGCGCGTCAGGGTTATCGACTAAGGATATTCAGCAAACCATCAAACTGGGGATATGCAAAATCAACGTTGCAACGGAGCTGAAAAATGCCTTCTCGCAGGCGTTAAAAAATTACCTGACCGAGCACCCTGAAGCGACCGATCCCCGGGATTATTTGCAGTCGGCTAAATCCGCAATGCGCGATGTGGTGAGCAAAGTGATTGCCGATTGTGGCTGCGAGGGCAGGGCATAACGCACCTGCCATTTAACAAGGAAAAAACATGAAAACGTTAATTGCCCGGCATAAAGCTGGTGAACATATCGGCATATGTTCAGTCTGTTCTGCCCATCCGTTGGTTATCGAAGCGGCGCTGGCATTTGATCGCAACAGCACGCGCAAAGTGCTGATTGAAGCAACGTCAAACCAGGTCAATCAATTTGGCGGTTATACCGGAATGACACCGGCAGACTTTCGCGAATTTGTTTTTACGATTGCCGATAAAGTTGGGTTTGCACGCGAACGCATTATTCTCGGCGGCGATCATCTGGGGCCAAACTGCTGGCAGCAAGAAAATGCGGATGCGGCGATGGAAAAATCCGTCGAGCTGGTAAAGGAATATGTTCGTGCCGGCTTCAGTAAAATTCATCTTGATGCGTCAATGTCCTGCGCGGGGGATCCCATACCGTTAGCACCAGAAACGGTTGCGGAACGAGCTGCTGTGCTTTGCTTTGCTGCGGAAAGTGTGGCGACAGATTGCCAGCGTGAGCAACTGAGCTATGTCATTGGCACCGAAGTTCCGGTTCCGGGCGGTGAGGCCAGCGCCATTCAGTCAGTACACATCACCCATGTTGAAGATGCCGCCAATACTTTACGTACGCATCAAAAGGCCTTTATTGCCCGTGGGCTGACAGAGGCGTTAACACGTGTGATTGCCATCGTGGTGCAGCCGGGTGTGGAATTTGATCACAGCAATATTATCCATTATCAGCCGCAGGAAGCGCAGCCGCTGGCGCAATGGATAGAAAACACCCGAATGGTTTATGAAGCACATTCTACCGATTACCAGACCCGGACGGCTTATTGGGAATTAGTCCGCGATCACTTTGCAATATTGAAAGTCGGTCCCGCATTAACCTTTGCTTTACGCGAGGCGATATTTGCACTGGCACAAATTGAGCAGGAACTTATCGCCCCTGAAAATCGCAGCGGTTGCCTGGCGGTAATTGAAGAAGTGATGCTCGACGAACCGCAATACTGGAAAAAATATTATCGTACGGGTTTTAACGATTCATTACTGGATATTCGTTACAGCCTGTCGGATCGTATTCGTTATTACTGGCCGCATAGTCGGATTAAAAATAGCGTCGAAACGATGATGGTGAATCTTGAAGGCGTGGACATCCCACTGGGCATGATTAGTCAGTATCTTCCCAAACAATTTGAACGCATTCAGTCCGGGGAATTATCAGCAATACCGCATCAGCTGATTATGGATAAAATTTATGATGTTTTGCGCGCCTATCGCTACGGCTGTGCGGAATAAGGACGGTATATGACTAACCTGTTTGTTCGTAGCGGAATTTCTTTTGTCGATCGTAGCGAAGTTTTAACCCATATCGGTAATGAGATGCTCGCCAAAGGTGTGGTTCATGATACCTGGCCACAGGCATTAATTGCCAGAGAAGCAGAATTCCCTACCGGGATAATGCTTGAGCAGCACGCTATTGCAATACCGCATTGTGAGGCGATTCATGCTAAGTCGTCAGCCATTTATCTGTTAAGGCCAACAAATAAAGTTCATTTTCAGCAAGCGGATGATGATAACGACGTGGCGGTATCGTTGGTTATTGCGTTGATTGTGGAAAATCCGCAGCAGCAATTGAAACTTTTACGCTGTTTATTTGGCAAGTTACAACAGCCCGATATCGTCGAGACACTAATCACTCTTCCTGAAACCCAGTTAAAGGAATACTTCACAAAGTATGTTTTAGATTCAGACGAATAAATCCCTCTGTAACAATAAAAAGGACTATTTATGAAACGCAAGATTATTGTCGCTTGCGGAGGCGCGGTTGCGACCTCTACGATGGCGGCGGAAGAAATTAAAGAGTTGTGTCAGAATCATAATATTCCTGTTGAATTAATCCAGTGTCGGGTTAATGAAATAGAAACCTATATGGATGGTGTGCATTTGATATGCACCACTGCCAAAGTGGATCGTAGTTTTGGCGATATTCCGTTAGTTCACGGCATGCCTTTTATTTCTGGTATCGGTATCGAAGCATTACAAAATAAAATTCTGACTATCTTACAGGGGTGACCTATGTTTTCAGAAGTCATGCGTTATATTCTCGACCTCGGCCCTACGGTGATGCTGCCGATTGTCATCATTATTTTTTCTAAAATATTAGGCATGAAGGCAGGCGATTGCTTTAAAGCGGGTCTGCATATCGGGATTGGCTTTGTTGGCATTGGCCTTGTGATTGGCTTAATGCTGGATTCCATTGGCCCGGCGGCGAAAGCGATGGCGGAAAATTTCGACCTGAATCTGCATGTGGTCGATGTTGGCTGGCCGGGCTCTTCACCAATGACCTGGGCGTCGCAAATTGCGCTGGTGGCGATTCCGATTGCGATTCTGGTTAACGTGGCGATGTTACTGACCCGTATGACGCGGGTGGTAAATGTTGATATCTGGAATATCTGGCATATGACCTTCACCGGCGCGTTGCTGCATCTGGCAACCGGTTCATGGATGATAGGGATGGCAGGTGTGGTAATTCACGCGGCGTTTGTTTATAAGCTCGGCGACTGGTTTGCCCGCGATACCCGAAATTTCTTTGAGCTGGAAGGTATTGCTATTCCGCACGGTACGTCGGCGTATATGGGGCCGATTGCGGTGCTGGTCGATGCTATCATCGAGAAAATCCCAGGCGTTAACCGAATTAAATTTAGCGCCGACGATATTCAGCGCAAATTTGGTCCATTTGGCGAGCCTGTCACCGTGGGTTTTGTGATGGGGCTGATTATCGGCATCCTCGCGGGTTACGATGTCAAAGGTGTATTGCAGCTGGCGGTAAAAACGGCGGCAGTGATGCTGCTAATGCCACGGGTGATTAAACCCATCATGGATGGTTTAACGCCCATCGCTAAGCAGGCTCGTAGTCGTTTACAGGCGAAGTTCGGCGGTCAGGAGTTCCTGATTGGCCTTGATCCGGCGTTGCTGCTGGGACATACGGCGGTGGTATCGGCAAGCCTGATTTTTATCCCACTCACCATTGTAATTGCTGTTTGTGTGCCGGGTAATCAGGTGCTGCCGTTTGGCGATCTTGCCACCATCGGCTTCTTCGTGGCGATGGCGGTCGCCGTGCATCGTGGAAATCTGTTCCGCACCTTAATCTCGGGTGTCATCATTATGAGCATCACCCTGTGGATCGCGACGCAAACTATTGGTTTGCACACCCAACTGGCGGCTAATGCTGGGGCGTTAAAAGCCGGGGGTATGGTGGCTTCAATGGATCAGGGCGGTTCTCCCATTACCTGGTTACTGATTCAGGTTTTCTCCCCGCAAAATATTCCCGGTTTCATTATTATCGGTGCAATTTATCTGACCGGTATTTTCATGACCTGGCGTAGAGCGCGTGGCTTTATTAAACAAGAGAAAGTCGTTCTCGCAGAATAATTTTTACCTGAGGGGGAGGTTATCCCCCTTAACAATCAGGAGTTTTTATGAAATCAGTGGTGAATGATACTGATGGTATCGTGCGCGTTGCAGAAAGCGTCATTCCTGAAATTAAACATCAGGATGAGGTGCGGGTAAAAATTGCCAGCTCGGGCTTATGTGGTTCCGATTTACCCAGGATATTTAAAAATGGTGCACATTATTATCCAATAACGTTAGGCCATGAATTTAGCGGCTATATTGATGCGGTGGGATCCGGTGTTGATGATTTACACCCTGGCGATGCGGTTGCCTGTGTGCCGTTATTACCCTGTTTTACTTGTCCAGAGTGTCTGAAAGGGTTTTATTCCCAGTGCGCAAAATATGATTTTATTGGCTCGCGGCGTGATGGTGGATTTGCTGAATATATTGTCGTTAAGCGAAAAAATGTCTTTGCTCTACCCACGGATATGCCTATTGAGGATGGGGCTTTTATTGAGCCGATTACCGTTGGTCTGCATGCTTTTCATTTAGCGCAAGGTTGTGAGAATAAAAACGTTATTATTATTGGTGCCGGAACCATTGGCCTGCTGGCCATTCAGTGCGCTGTCGCGCTGGGAGCAAAGAGTGTGACGGCGATCGACATTAGTTCAGAAAAACTGGCACTGGCAAAATCTTTCGGTGCGATGCAAACATTTAACAGTAGCGAAATGAGCGCGCCGCAAATGCAGAGCGTTTTACGCGAACTGCGCTTTAATCAGCTTATCCTCGAGACGGCTGGCGTACCGCAAACTGTCGAACTGGCGGTAGAGATTGCCGGTCCTCATGCCCAACTGGCGCTGGTGGGCACGTTGCATCAGGATCTGCATTTAACATCGGCAACGTTTGGCAAAATATTGCGTAAAGAGCTGACGGTTATCGGCAGTTGGATGAACTACTCCAGCCCTTGGCCGGGGCAGGAGTGGGAAACGGCGAGCCGGTTGCTGACAGAACGTAAGTTAAGCCTGGAGCCATTAATCGCTCACCGTGGAAGCTTTGAAAGCTTCGCCCAGGCGGTGCGTGACATCGCTCGTAATGCTATGCCGGGCAAAGTGTTGCTCATTCCCTGAAACCGCGGGCCAGCGTGATGCTGGCCCGGTATTGTGCAAAACAGATCATTCACCAATGGTCCCCCTTCGTTTACACTAGCCACAATTGAATATGGGTAAATGACGATGAATTCATTCGAGCGAAGGAATAAGATCATCCAATTAGTGAATGAACAGGGAACCGTGCTTGTTCAGGATCTGGCGGGAGTATTTGCTGCCTCGGAAGCGACAATCCGTGCCGATTTGCGCTTTCTCGAACAAAAAGGCGTGGTTACGCGCTTTCATGGCGGTGCGGCGAAAATAATGTCTGGTAATAGTGAAACCGAGACCCAGGAAGTCGGGTTTAAAGAGCGATTTCAGCTCGCCAGCGCGCCAAAAAACAGAATAGCGCAGGCGGCAGTCAAAATGATCCACGAAGGGATGACCGTTATTCTCGACAGCGGAAGTACGACAATGCTTATCGCCGAAGGATTAATGACCGCCAAAAATATCACGGTGATTACCAACAGTCTCCCGGCAGCGTTTGCCCTTTCCGAAAATAAAGACATTACTCTGGTCGTCTGTGGTGGCACGGTCCGCCATAAAACGCGCTCGATGCATGGTTCCATTGCCGAGCGTTCATTACAGGATATTAATGCCGATTTAATGTTTGTCGGTGCTGATGGTATTGATGCGGTTAATGGTATTACGACCTTTAATGAAGGTTATTCTATTAGCGGTGCGATGGTCACAGCCGCTAATAAAGTGATTGCCGTTCTCGATTCATCGAAATTTAACCGTCGCGGTTTTAATCAGGTACTACCAATCGAAAAAATTGACATTATTATTACCGATGATGCTGTGTCAGAGGTGGATAAACTGGCATTGCAGAAGACGCGGGTAAAATTAATTACGGTGTAGTATTGTTCTGTATGCCGGATAAGGTGTTTACACCGCATCCGGCATTACGGATTCTCCCTGGTTCAAGAGAGAATAGTTTGATTAACGCAACAGTGGACAATCTGGTGGTAATCGACAACGCAACGCTGCCGGAAGTATTTCAATATGAAAATTTTGCCCACTCAACGGTTCGCCATCAAGATTAAAGGTGATGTCGTGTGGTGCCTGAATATCAAACCACGACGAAGCGCCTTCGATAATATTCGGGTTATCTTCGTCAGATTTTAAGGTTGATACGAGAGCCGGAAGTATTTCATCGCCGGTAAAAATGCGCAGTTGCAGCAAGCCATCGTTAATTAACGCGTTCGGACACAATTGCTGACCGCCACCGGCCTGACGCCCGTTACCAATACCAATGACCAGGGCGTCACCTTGCCAGTGAAAGTGTTCACCGCGGATTTCACAACGGTCCGGTTGCAGAGTATCCATACGCATTAAGCCATGAATGATGTAAGAGACGCTACCCAGCGCGGCTTTTAATTTTTCCGGCGTTTCTGTGGTAATACGCGTCCCAAATCCGCCTGTCGCCATATTAATAAAACAGGTTTGTTTGTTGACCTGCGCCATATCTATCGCAATGGCGTCACCGGCAATTGCCAGTTTCAGCGCCTTATCCAGTGCCTCAGGAATCCCTACACTGGTGGCAAAATCATTGGCGGTTCCTAATGGCAAAATTCCCAGCGCGGGTATGTCATCCCCCTCACACTGAATCAACGCCGTAGAAACTTCATTAATGGTGCCATCGCCACCACCGGCAATCACCGTTGCGACGCCCAACTTCCGGGCCTCCTCTACATATCGTGCGGCATCGCCTTTCTCCCAGGTGACCCGCACATGGATCGTCATTCCTTCCTCACGCAACAGCATAATTGCTTCGCGCAAGGGTAAATTGTCAGTACTTTTGCCATTAAGAATCAGTAAGCTGGCGGGAAATTCTGCCATGATCGTATGTGCCTTTATGATTGGTCTGTAGATAGTGTAGAGCAGAAAACAAAAGGTGGAGTCAGAACAGGATGAAAGTCGGAGGATAAAAAGTCAGTTCAAGTATGGAGGATTCAGTGGTTACCACCAGGAGCTTGCAATGGGGACAGCGAATACTAACGGCTGCCACCGATAAATTTCAAAAAAGAGCATAGGTGATGCTGCCAACTTACTGATTTAGTGTATGATGGTGTTTTTGAGGTGCTCC
>OGZA01000082.1_pt1 | contig 68431 bp, 49 predicted proteins | sample 1576591 | NCBI WGS metagenome assembly OGZA01 (sample SAMEA3541565, study PRJEB24748) | human gut metagenome | biome: human gut; feature: human-associated habitat; material: faeces | place: China | collected 2012
CCGACGCCATCCGCCGGGTCACGGGGCTGGAGGCCCTGGCTTTCCGCATCATTTGACGGACCGCGCTCCCCTCCGAAACATGGCAAACCCACCCCCCTTTCTCTGTAATGATACCCCTCTACCCCTGACGGTCGGATATGGAAAGAGGTATAACGTCGTCCTTGTACGCCCCGACGGCAGCATCTTCCGAAATCGGGACAGCCGACCGGCGGCGAAAAAACCGGAAGACGGACCGTGCCGGCAACCGCGAATCGATCCGGATACGTCCGGAGCCGTCCGCAGAAATTTTCAGAAAGCCTTTTGAATTGACGGGAGAACTCCGTTACTTTGCCCCGTCAGAAACATCAGGAGGGCCGACAAGTGGTAGAATACCTGAACCATGTGGTATTGCAACAGTTCAAAAACTGGATGCTGCCGATCGCCATGATCGTCGGCGGCGTTTTCCACTCGTTTTTCGCATCGCTGGCCTTTCTGACTCCCTACCTGATTTTCCTGATGCTGCTGGTTCCCTACTGCAAGCTGTCGCTCGGCGAGCTGCGCATCGCTCCGCTCCATGTCCGACTGCTGCTCGTCCAGATCGCCGGCGGACTGGGTCTCTACCTCGCGCTCGCCCCGATCGACCCGCTGCTGGCTCAGGGCACTTTCATCTGCGTGCTGGCCCCGACCGCCACGTCAGCGGCCGTGGTAACGGGCATGCTGGGCGGCAGCGTCGCGTCGCTGGCGACCTACTGCCTGCTGAGCAACATGGTCGTCGCGCTGATCTCCCCGGTCGTCTTCTCGTTCGTCGGCTCACAGGTCTCGCTGCCTCTCCTCGACTCGCTGCTACGCATCGGACGGCAGATGATTCCGCTACTGATCCTGCCGTTCGTCGCCGCACTGGCCCTGCAACGCTTCTGGCCTCGGGCGCACCGGGCACTGAGGCAAAGGCAGTCGATCTCGTTCTACCTGTGGGCCGTATCGCTGACGATCGTCATGGGCAACACGACTTCGTTCCTGATCCGACAAGACTCATCCCGGTACGGAGACGAGTTGCTGCTGGCCGGCGCCTCGCTCGTCGCATGCGTATGCCAATTCGTTATCGGACGCCGCATCGGACGCAAATACGACCTGAAAATCTCCGGCGCACAGGGACTGGGACAGAAAAACACCGTGCTGGCGATCTGGATGGCGCAAACCTACCTGCTGCCGATCGCCTCGGTCGGCCCAGCCGCCTACGTCGTGTGGCAGAACGTCATCAACAGCTGGCAACTGTGGAAGAAAAGAAGGAGCGAGGCCGAGCAGCAAATCTGAAGCCCTCGATACGCTCGTTCTCCGGCCCCGGTCCAGACAGGAAAATTCTCTCATAAATGTACTCACAGGGACGTCTCCGCACAAACCGGCGAGTCGTGTTTCCGAATGTTCCGGCTACGGCAGCCGCATATCTCGGACCTAAAGCAACGGCCAACTCTCTCCCGCAAAGGAAAAAGGCGGAACATAGCTTTAGGGATACGGCCAGCCGAAACATAAGAAAACGGACATCCGCAACTGTCATTTCCAGCCTCCGTACTCCATGGCATACAGGTCGAATCCCTCGGCCCAATAATCCTTTTTCACCTCCTTGAGCACGAAGCCCTGCTCCCGGTAGAATCCGAAAGCCAGTTGCGAGGTTCTGACCGTGATCCTCCGGATGCCGCCGAGCGACCCGAGCTTTTCGATCCGGAATCCGAGCAACCGGGTTCCCAGCGATCGGCCCTGATACTCGGGATGCAGGATATCCCAACTGATTTTTCCCGTCGTTCGCTCGTCCGCCAGGTTGATTCCGCCGCAACCGACGATCTTTCCGTCGAAAAGCAGCACGTAGAACCATTCTCTCTCGCAGTCAAGATACCGACTCAGGTCGGCCTCTTCCTCCGGCGCGAAATACTCGGGCGTATTGGCCCGGATCAGGCTCAAGACGGCTTCCTTATCGGCCGGCTCGTATTCCCGGATCACTATATGACGATCCATTCCCCCCATAACCGATTTCGACAATATAAACAAGATTCGCTAATTATATACTCCATAGTACCTATGTCGGTTCCGGTTGCCACGACTTCGAATCGATCTGTCGAGACTCCGTTTGGACAGGGTCCGCCCGAACCGGACGGCATACATACAAGGTCCGGTCGTAGTCGGTACATAAAACACATAATCGTCGCAAGATTGGCCGCCTGCATTCCGGCACATCCCTTCTTGGCATATCACCGCGGTTTCCGCCGTCCCGCTCCCGCCGGTTTCGGACCCGCAAGCCTGCGTGCAAGCCGAAGCCCGCGCGGAAAACGAAAGACCGGGCGTCACAGCCTCGACATCCGGTAATAGACTCCCAGCGGAAGCGACTTGCCGAAAGGATCGGAGAAGTAGAGCTCGCCGAACTGCTCCGAAGAGCACTCGCCGACGAGCTGCCGGACCGCCGTCCGGGCCAGCAGTGCGGAGAGTCCCATCGAGTAAAGGTTCAGCACGAGGAAGCTGCCCCGCGCGGCGAGCAGCTCGCCGCAGAGGCTCAGCATCTCGTTGATATGCTCCTCGAGAACCCATTTCTCGCCGGCCGCTCCCCGGCCGTAAGCCGGCGGATCGAGCACGATGCCGTCGTAGCGGCGGCCCCGCCTCGCTTCGCGGCGGACGAACTTCAGCGCATCCTCCACGATCCACCGGATTCCGTCCATGCCCGAAGCCTCCATATTCTCCCGGGCCCAACTCACCACCGGTTTGACCGAATCGACGTGCGTTACGTCGGCACCGGCCGCCCGGGCGGCCAGCGACGCTCCGCCCGTATAGGCGAACAGGTTCAGCACGCGCGCTCCGGCGCCCAGCCGGCGGACTTCGCGGAAAATGAACTCCCAGTTCTCGGCCTGCTCGGGGAAAAGCCCCACATGCTTGAACGAGGTAAGCCCCATGCGGAATTTCAGGCTCATTCCTCCTCCGTATTCCACGAACCAACGGTCGGGCATGCCCGCGCGAAGCGTCCACTCGCCTCGCTCGCCGCTGCGGCCGTCACGACGGAACACGGCGTCGGCCCGTGCCCTCCACTCGTCCTCGCTGAGCGAGCGGTCCCAAACGGCCTGAGGCTCGGGGCGCGCAAGGACGTAGCGTCCGAAACGCTCGAGTTTCTCGAAACGGCCGCTGTCCAGCAGCTCGTAGTCCTTCCAGCCGGAAGCGGACAACAGCTCGGACCGCATTCCGTCCCCGGACGAAGTCTTATCGCTTTCCATAATCCTTGATTGCTATGCTTCGTTTCACTTCATAAAACATTTCGGGCCTTTCCCGTTCCGAGGGACCGAAGCGAAGCTATGGCCGACTTTCCGAGACTTTCCCCCCCTGAAACGACCCGTCCGGATCAAACCGTCCTCTGCCGCCATGCCTCGGGTCGTCCTACGCGAGACCCTGCGCCCCGATCATCGCCGGGGCCGTCCGGGCTTCCGCTCCCTTCGGGCACCTTCTTCCCGCGCCGGCTCTCCGCGCTCGCCCCGATATACGACGCTCATTTCACAACGGGCGCAATCGAACAGCAGCTCGTACACATGCCGCCCGGACGCCAGAAAAAGGCGTCCCCGATAGGCCGGGTTCCTCCGGAGGCACTGCCCCGTCTCCCGTCTCAGGCAATAGCGCGTCCGCATGACGCGGCAACCCTCGGGAATCGGGCCCGCGTCGAACCCCGGCTCGATCCGACGCACACCGTGCTCGCGGTAGAAGCCGGCGGCCAGCGAATTGACGACGTTTTCCTCGGCGGAAAGCTCCGTATCCGGGAAAAGAGCCCGAAGATTCTCCTCCCGGCGGGACCGGCGGACATAACATGCCGCCCGCCCGGCATCGAGCTGCGAAAGCGCCTCGCGCCTCAGCTCGTTCAGCAAAGAAACGGGCACGAAGCGAGGCATGTCCCAGCGCACCTCGATCCGGCATACTTCATAGCTCGTGTCGCCGGTCTTGGCCGTCTGCGCCCGGACCGTCCGTTCGGCCCGCAACGGATCGAGCGCTTCGTCGAAACGGCCATCGCGCGAGGCCGTCGCCTGCGACGAACCGTCCGAGAACGTCACCGATATCCGGTTCCGAGTCACTTCAACGGCCGCCTCGACAGGCAGCGTCCGACGGGAACGGCTGCGCTCCAGCGCCCCCGAAAAACGACGGTCGTAATTGCGGAAAATCGCCGTCCCGCACCCGATTCCGTCCAAGCGGTTCGGATAGACGCGGCCGTCCTCCGTCCGGTTGACATAGGTCCCCCTCAACTCGCCCGTCTCGTCCGCGAAACAGATGCCGTCGCCGGGGGCAAGCGCAATCTTTCCGCTCATCCCGAACCACTCCCGACCCGCCGAGACAACCGTCCCGACCGCCTCGCCGAGCGACTTGGGCGTATCGAGCGAAGCGACCCCGGCCGCCGGTCCGTCCAGGAAATAATGTGTCGAGCCGCGCGAGAAGCTCTTGGCGGGATCGGGCTCGAAATCGAGCGCGACGCTCCCCTGCGAGGCCCGTTTCAAATCCGGCCGCCGGAAGAATATTTCATCCAGCCGGCTACGATACCATCCCACGACGTTGCGCACATAGGCCATATCCTTCAGCCGCCCCTCGATCTTGAAGGAGCCGACTCCGGCGTCGATCATCTCCTCGAGCCGGTCCGATAGGTTCAGATCGCGTACCGAAAGCCAGTGCCGGGCCCGCCCCTGCGAACGCATCCGGCCGTCGAGCAGTTCGTACGGCAGCCGGCACGCCTGCGAGCAATCGCCCCGGTTGCCGCTGCGGGGCCCCATCGAACGGCTCATGAAGCAGCGGCCGCTATAGCAAACGCAGATCGCCCCATGCACGAACGCTTCGATCTCGAGGCCGGGCGCGGCCCCGGCGATCCGCCGCATTTCGTCGAGCGAGGCCGCCCGTTCCACGATCAGCCTCGTAAAGCCCGCCTCGTACCAGAAGCGGGCGCGGACCGGGTCCATATTGAACATCTGCGTCGAGGCGTGTAACTCGATCGGAGGCAGATCCATACGCAGAAAAGCGGCATCCTGCACGATCAGCGCGTCGGCTCCGGCCCGGTACATGTCGCGGGCGATCCGCTCGGCCTCGGACAGCTCGCTCTCGTAGACGAGCGTGTTCATCGTGACGAAGACCTTGGCCCCGAAACGGTGGGCGTAATCGCACAGCCGGCCGATCTCGTCGGCCGGCACGGCCGCGCCGGTCCGCGCGCCGAAAGCCGGCGCGCCGACATACAGCGCATCGGCTCCGCAGTCGATCGCGGCGCATCCGTGAGCGTAGTCCTTGGCCGGAGCCAGCAGCTCGACGATTTTTCCCGTGCCCATGGCGCAAAGTTAGCAAACAATCGTCAATTCCGCGTCCCGTCGTCCGGACGGAACGCCGCCCGACTCACGGAAAACATCCGACGCGAAAAACGGCGCCGGGAAAAAACCGGCACAGACCGGGCATGCAGACCACGCCGAAATCCGCAATGCGCCAGCCCCCGGTCATTTCACGGCACGCATCGCGGAAAGAAACGGCACAATTTTGCTATCTTTGCAAAACTCCCGTTCGGCATGTCCGAACCGAATCTGCACCGCACTTATGAAAAGAGGATCATTCGCGAGCCGCTTCGGCACGATCGCCGCCGTCGGAGGCTCGGTTATCGGACTGGGCAACATCTGGCGCTTCCCGTACGTGGCCGGCGAGAACGGCGGGGCGGCCTTCATTTTGATCTATCTGACGATCAGCTTTCTGATTTCCATTCCGATCATGCTGTCGGAATTCAGTCTGGGCCGTTCGACCAAACGCAACTCGATGCGCGCGTTCAGCAAACTGGCCCCGGGCACGAAATGGAAATGGGTGGGCTACATGGGCATTCTCTGTGCTTTCATCATTCTGTCGTTCTACTGCGTGATCGCCGGCTGGTCGCTCGAGTTTCTCAAGGAATCGGTGCTGAACCGCTTCCACGATCGCACGCCCGAGCAGGTGGCGGCGGCGTTCGACGGCTTCGTCGCCAGCGGCTGGCGACCGATCGCATGGACGCTCGTATTCATCGCGGCTTCGGCTTTCATCGTCTACTCGGGAATCGAAAAGGGAATCGAACGGTACAATAAAATCCTGATGCCGATGCTGTTTCTGCTGTTGTTCGGCATGGCTCTCAATGCGCTGACGCTCGACGGCGCGCGCCAGGGGATCGACTTTCTGCTGAAGCCCGACTTCAGCAAGATCACCGGAACGACCGTACTGGAAGCCCTCGGACAATCCTTCTTCTCGATGAGCCTCGGCATGGGCTGCATGATCACTTACGGCTCCTATCTGCGCAAGAACGAGAATATGTTCCGCATCGGGGCGATGGTCTCGCTGTCGGACATTACGGTGGCCGTCCTTTCGGGACTGGCCATTTTCCCCGCCGTCTTCTCGTTCGGCATCTCACCCACCTCGGGTCCGGAGCTGGTTTTTTTGACGCTGCCGAACGTTTTCGCCCGGATGAGCGGGGGCTATGTGATCTCGGTCGTATTTTTCGTCCTGCTGTTCTTGGCCGCAATCACCTCGTCGGTCTCGCTGCTCGAAGTCATCATCGCCTACCTGTCGGAAGAAATGCGCATCACGCGGTCGAAAGCCATCGTCTGCACGGCCTGTACCGTAGCCGCAACCGGATCGCTCAGCGCGCTGTCGATGATGCCCGGTTCGGTCCTGACTATCGGAGGAAAAAATCTGTTCGATCTGTGCGACAGCCTGTCGTCGAACCTGATGATGCCGCTGGGCGGTCTGTTCATCGTGCTGTTCGCAGGCTGGGTGCTATCGCCCCGAAAGCTGCGCGACGAAATGACCAGCGGACTGAAATACGGGACCCGCGTCTTCCCGGTCATCCGGTTCCTGATCCGGTTCGTCATCCCCGTAGTGATCGGTATCCTGTTCGCCAGCCGGATCGGGCTGCTGTTCTAAAGGAGCCGGTCCGTCAGCGGATGCGGCGCCGGAACTCGGCCGCTACGACCGCCGTGGCCATCGCCACGTTCAGCGACTCGGACGTGGGCGCCGCTCCCGGATAGGGCGGTATGAAAAGGCGCCGGGTCACGCAGCGGGCCGTCCCGGACGAGATGCCGTTTCCTTCGCTGCCCATCACGACGATGCCGCCGGCGGAAAGCCCGGCCCGGTAAATATCCTCCCCCTCCAGAAACGTCCCGTACACAGGCGTTCCCCGCTCCGCCGCACGGGCAAGGAACGACTCCAGCGCCGTATAGTGCACCCGCACGCGGGCAATGGCCCCCATCGTAGCCTGAACGGCTTTCGGTCCGAAACAGTCGGCGGTGTTTTCCGAGCAGACGATGTCGCGAATGCCGAACCAGTCGGCCAGCCGGACGATCGTTCCCAGATTGCCGGGGTCCTGCACTCCGTCGAGCGCAAGCGCCAGATCGTCCGTCCCCGTGCCGGCAGACAACCGATAGCGGGGCAGTTCGATCAGAGCCAGCACCGGCGTCGGCGTCTTCAGCGCGCTGATTCGCTCCATCTCCTTGGGCGACACGCGTTCGGTATCGACACTCCCCGCCTCGCTCCGGTCTTCCTCGCCGCAACGGAAAATCTTGCGCACGCGGAATTCCGAGGCAAGCATCTCGCCTACGAGCTTCTCCCCCTCGGCCACGAACAGGCCGGAGGCGGCACGCTCCTTTTTCGAGGAGAGCGAGCGCACGAAGGCTATTTCGGACTTGATCACGGCAATCGGATTATCCCGCCCCGAACGCCGGTGCGGTCCGACAAAGATAGACAAGACGGACCGAATCCCCAAACCGCCGGTCGGCTCCGATACCCGGATACGAAAACGCATGCCGCTTTCCGACCATAGGGCATCGCACCGGAAACGTTTTCCCGCAGGAAACGAGTCTCGGGCATGCCGAATCTCGCCCCCCAACTCCTACCGCAAGGTCCCGACGGATACGACGGACCCGCGCGGCATACCGGCGACGATCCCCGAAAACTTTCCCGCGCCGGCTTGCACAATCGAAAATCTATCCGTACCTTTGCGACTCAGAAACTATTCTGAGCCAGAAGACAGTTTCAGCAAGGGAAGACAATCCATAACTTACTGATAAATAATGTCTGACAAAAAAACCGCCCGTCTGATCCTCGAGGACGGCACTCAATTCGAAGGGTACTCCTTCGGCGCCGAAACGTCCGTTTCGGGCGAAGTCGTCTTCAACACAGCCATGACCGGTTATCCCGAAAGCCTGACCGACCCGTCGTACAGCGGTCAGATCCTCGTGTCGACCTATCCGCTGATCGGCAACTACGGAGTTCCGCAGTTTACGGAGCAGGACGGTTTGCTGCGCTTTTTCGAATCGGACCGTATCCACATCCGCGCTCTGGTCGTCTCCGACTATTCGTTCGAGCACAGCCACTGGAACGCGAGCGAAAGCCTCGGACAGTGGCTCAAGGACAACGGCGTGCCGGGCATTTGGGGCGTGGACACGCGCCGGATCACGAAGATCATCCGCGAGCGGGGCGTCATGCTCGGCAAGCTCGTGATCGAAGGCTCGCCCGAGCCCGCGGAGTTCGTCGATCCGAACAAGGAGAACCTGGCGGCGCTCGTCAGCACGAAACAGGTCGAAACGTACGGAAACGGGAAGTACCGGATCGTACTGGTCGACTGCGGCTGCAAATACAACATCGTGCGCTGCCTGACGAAGCGGAACGCGACGGTGATCCGCGTGCCTTGGGACTACGACTTCACGCAGATCGACTACGACGGCGTGATGCTGTCGAACGGCCCCGGCGACCCGCAGCAGTGCGGGGCGACGATCGCCAACATCCGCAAGGCGATCGCGCTGGGCAAGCCGATCTTCGGCATCTGTTTGGGCAACCAATTGTTGTCGATCGCGGCCGGAGCGACGACCTTCAAGCTCAAGTACGGTCATCGGAGCCACAACCAGCCGGCGCTGATGGTGGGCACGGACCGGGCCGTCATCACGTCCCAGAACCACGGCTTCGCCGTCGATACGACGACGCTCGACGAGGGCTGGGAGCCTTACTTCGTGAACCTCAACGACGGGACGAGCGAAGGCATCCGGCACCGGACGAAGCCGTTTTTCTCCGTACAGTTCCACCCCGAGGCTTCGGGCGGTCCGGTCGATACCGAATTCCTGTTTGACGACTTTATCCAAAACATCGAGAAATGCAGAAAATAAACAAGGTAGAGAAAGTGATCCTGCTCGGGTCGGGAGCGCTTAAGATCGGCGAGGCCGGGGAATTCGACTACTCGGGCTCTCAGGCGCTCAAGGCGCTCAAGGAGGAAGGCGTCTACACGGTGCTCATCAACCCGAACATCGCTACGATCCAAACTTCGGAGAACATCGCCGACAAGGTTTATTTCCTGCCCGTCACGCCCGAGTACGTCGAGAAGGTAATCGAGAAGGAGCGCCCGCAGGGCATCCTGCTCGCGTTCGGCGGCCAGACGGCCCTGAACTGCGGCGTGCAGCTCTACCGCAGCGGCGTGCTCGAAAAATACGGCGTGCAGGTAATGGGTACGCCCGTACAGGCGATCATCGACACGGAGGACCGGGAGAAATTCGTCGAGAAACTCGACGAGATCGACGTGAAGACGATCAAGAGCGAGGCCGTCACGTCGGTGGCCGAGGCCAAGCGCGTCGCGCACGAACTGGGCTACCCGATCATTATCCGCGCGGCCTATACGCTCGGCGGACTCGGATCGGGCTTCTGCGACAACGACGAGGAGCTGGACGCGCTGGCGAACAAGGCGTTCTCGTACTCGCCGCAGATACTCGTCGAAAAGTCGCTCAAGGGCTGGAAGGAGGTCGAGTATGAGGTCGTGCGCGACCGCTACGACAACTGCATCACGGTCTGCAACATGGAGAACTTCGACCCGCTGGGCATCCACACCGGCGAGAGCATCGTCGTCGCCCCGTCGCAGACGCTGTCGAACTCCGAGTACCACAAGCTGCGCGAGCTGGCGATCAAGATCATCCGCCACATCGGCGTGATCGGCGAGTGCAACGTGCAGTACGCCCTCGACCCGAACTCGGAGGACTACCGCGTGATCGAGGTCAACGCGCGTCTGAGCCGCTCGTCGGCGCTGGCGTCCAAGGCCACCGGCTACCCGCTCGCGTTCATAGCCGCGAAGCTCGGCCTCGGCTACGGTCTGCACGAGCTGAAGAACAACGTGACCAAGAGCACGACGGCCTGCTTCGAGCCGGCGCTCGACTATATCGTCTGCAAGATACCGCGCTGGGACCTGGGCAAGTTCAAGGGCGTCTCGCGCGAGCTGGGATCGAGCATGAAGTCCGTCGGCGAGGTGATGGCCATCGGCCGTAACTTCGAGGAAGTGATCCAGAAGGGCCTGCGGATGATCGGACAGGGCATGCACGGCTTCGTCGCGAACAAGGAGTTCGAGGTCGACGACATCGACGCCGCGCTCACCCATCCGACCGACAAGCGCATCTTCGTCATCGCGCACGCACTGAAGAACGGGTACACCGTCGAGCGCATCCACGAGCTGACGAAGATCGACCGCTGGTTCCTCGAGAAGTTGCAGAACATCATCCGGATCGAGAACGAGCTGGAGCAGCACAACAACATCACCCATGTGCCCGACGAGCTGCTGCTCGAGGCCAAACAGCGCGGCTTCTCGGATTTCCAGCTCGCCCGCACGGTAGCCAAGAGCACGGCCAAGAGCATCGACGCCGACATGCTCGCGATCCGGAGCTACCGCAAAATGCGCGGCATCACGCCCTACGTCAAGCAGATCGACACGCTGGCGGCCGAGTACCCGGCCATGACGAACTACCTGTACGTCACCTACAGCGCCTCGGCGCACGACATCGACTTCCCGCACGACAACCGCTCGGTCATCGTGCTCGGGTCGGGAGCCTACCGCATCGGAAGTTCGGTCGAGTTCGACTGGTGCAGCGTCAGCGCGCTGAACACGATCCGCCAGCAGGGACTTCGCTCGGTGATGATCAACTACAATCCCGAGACGGTCTCGACCGACTACGACATCTGCGACCGGCTCTACTTCGACGAGCTGACGCTCGAGCGGGTGCTGGACATCACCGATCTGGAGATTCCGCGAGGCGTGATCATCTCGACCGGCGGACAGATACCCAATAACCTGGCCATGCGCCTTCAGTCGCAGCACGTGCCGATTCTGGGCACCTCGGCCACCGACATCGACCATGCCGAGGACCGGCACAAGTTCTCGGCCATGCTCGACGAGATCGGCGTCGACCAGCCCCGCTGGCGGGAACTCACGACGATGGACGATATCTACCGTTTCGTCGACGAGGTGGGATTCCCCGTGCTGATCCGTCCGAGCTACGTACTCTCGGGCGCGGCGATGAACGTCGTGTCGAACCGCTCCGAGCTGGAGCACTTCCTGACGCTGGCGACCAACGTGTCGAAACAGTATCCGGTCGTCGTCACGGAGTTTATCGAGAACGCCAAGGAGATCGAGATCGACGCGGTGGCCCGCGGCGGCGAGGTGCTGATCTACGCCATTTCCGAGCACGTCGAGTTCGCAGGCGTCCACTCGGGCGACGCGACGATGGTATTCCCGCCGCAGAAGATGTATGTCGAGACGATGCGGCGCATCAAGAAGATCGCCCGCGAGGTAGCCCGCATGCTCAACATATCGGGCCCGTTCAACATGCAGCTGATGGCCAAGGACAACGAGATCAAGGTCATCGAGTGCAACCTGCGCGCGTCGCGCAGCTTCCCGTTCGTGTCGAAGGTACTGAAGGTGAACTTCATCGACATAGCGACAAAGATCATGCTCGGCATCGAGCCCGACGTGCCGCACAAGTCGGCCTTCGAGCTCGACTACGTCGGCATCAAGGCGCCGCAGTTCTCGTTCTCGCGGCTGCAGAAGGCCGACCCGGTGCTGGGCGTCGAAATGGCGTCTACCGGCGAGGTGGGCTGCATCGGCGAGAACTTCCACGAGGCGATTCTCAAGTCGATGATGTCCGTGGGCTATGCGATCCCGAAGAAGAACATCCTGCTGTCGACCGGCGACTCGCGCTCGAAGATGGACATGCTGTCGGCCGCCAAAGCGCTTCAGGAGAAGGGCTACAACATTTTTGCGACCAAAGGCACGGCCCAGTTCTTGGAAACGAACGGCGTGCACGCGACGGTGCTCCACTGGCCCGACCAGAGCGAGCAGCCCAACACGCTGACCTACATCAAGGAAAAGAAGATCGATCTGGTGGTCAATATCCCGAAGAACCTGTCGAAGACCGAGCTCAGCAACGACTACACGATTCGCCGCAGCGCGATCGACTTCAACATCCCGCTCATCACGAACGCCCGACTGGCGAGCGCCTTTATCACGGCGTTCTGCAAGCTCGACAAACAGGACATCAAGATCAAGAGCTGGAACGAATACTAACGGCCCGAAACCGAAACAACGGAGAATGCGCGGCAGAAAACTGTCGCGCATTCTCATGCGTATAACATCATAAACTCCGGACTACGGCGGTTAGAACCATGCCGCCGGACGGCCGAGTCGAAAGCCTCGGAAAATAAGGGGGAATTATTGCGGAGCGTCGCCCGCCATCTATCCGTAACTTTACAGCACGGTTTCCGCCGGCAGGCGGGAAACGCCTCCTCAGCAATCCGAAAGCAACGCAAGGGGTTCCGCCTGTATTCCGGCATTCCATCTTATTCATTGCCATTAGCGGCACCGCGATATCCGAGCAGGCCGCCGGCATTTTCATGGCAAGCTCGGAGAAAAAACACGGCGAATCGCTATCTTTGCCGCACAATCGCTTAGCTTATGCCCGTTACGCTACGACATACCCTGCCCGGCTGCTCGTTCGCACTGTGGCGAATCGACGAGGACACAGCCCGTCTCGCCCCGCTTTGTACCGGGCAGGAAAACGCATGGGCCGGGACGCTGGCTCCGGAGCGCCGTCGCCGCGAATGGCTCGCATGGCATGCCGCGTTGCACAAGGAAGCCCCTGCCGAGGAAACGTTCTATCGGCCGTCCGGAGCGCCGGCCCTGCGAAGCGGAAGGCATATCGCCGTCAGCCACGCCGGCGGATACGCCGCGCTGATGCTCTGCGACGTTCCGTGCGGACTCGACATCGAACGGGCGGACCGCGACTTCACGAAGACGGAGGAAAGGTTTCTCGCTCCGGACGAGCGGAAGTTGCTGGAATCCGCGGGCGGCCTGTCCGCCGGCATCGTCTGGTGCGCCAAAGAAGCCCTCTACAAATGGTCGGGACTCGGCGGACTCGACTGGCTCCGCGATATCCGCGTCACGAAGATCGATCCGGTCCGGGAAACGCTCGAAGGAACGGCCGGAGGAAAGCGCATCGGGCTGAAAGTCATCCCGCATCCCGAACTGCATATCGTCTTCTGCGCCGGATAGCCCCTGCGGCGAATCGCCGCAAAGCGGCACGCCCGTTTGGAGGTGTCCGTTTTTTCTCCTTACTTTGTCTCGGAGAAATCATTAACCCTAACCGAACATTTATGAATCGAATGTATGCAAAGGCACGCATCGGACTGCTCGCCCTCGTGGCGCTGTTCGTTCTGCTGCCTTCGGCCGGCAAAAGCCAGAGCCGGCAACGAATGGCCGTCCCCGAAGACATGGAGCGATGGATCAAAACGACTTTCGCCAAAGGACACGTTCCTCCCTTCTCGTTCGTCTACGACGGCAAGCCGTCGGCCCAGTTCATCCGCAAATGGAAATACTCGGCAAGCAAGGGAGCGAGCGACGAAGCGGGAACGATCAAATACCTGTTCACCTACACCGATCCCGTCACCGGTCTGAAAGTAGCCTGCCGTGTCACGGGCTTCGAGGAGTTCGGCGCCGTCGAGTGGATGCTGTACTTTACGAATACATCGCAGCGCAACTCCGCCATGCTGACCGATGTCAAGGTCACCGATTTCGGCATGGAGGCGGGAAAGGACGCTTCCTTCACGCTGCACCATGCCGTGGGAAGCAACGGCGGTCGCGACGACTTCTGGCCGCTGTCGACGCCGGTGGAAGCGAACAAATCGGTTTATATCACCCCCGAAGGCGGACGCTCGTCGGACCATACCGGATTTCCGTTCATGAATCTCGAGGCATCGAACGGACGGGGCGCGATCGTCGCCGTCGGCTGGACCGGCAACTGGTACGTCGACGTATCGCAGCAGACGCCCGGCACCGCGACGCTGGCCTCGGGCATGAAGAACATGAACCTCTACCTGCTGCCGGACGAGACGATCCGCACGCCGCTCGTATGCATGCTGTTCTGGCAGGGCGAAGACCGCATGGTCGGCCATAACACGTTCCGCCGTTTCATGCTCGCCCACCATTCGCCCAAACTGAACGGCCGCTTCGCCGAATATCCGTTCTCGGGCGGATACAGCTGGGGCGATCCCGCACCCTGCAACGAGTACTGCTGCCTGACAGAAGATTTCGCCCTCGCGCTGACCAAGCGCTACGCTCAGTTCGGCATCGTGCCCGAAGTCTTCTGGCTCGACGCCGGATGGTACAAGGGATGCGGCGGCCCCGACTTCACGGGGAAAAACTGGTATAACACGGTAGGCACATGGGAGGTGGACGAGAAGCGTTTCCCGAACGGACTGAAGCCGCTGTCGGAAGCCGCGCACGAAGCCGGCGCCAAGTTCATGGTATGGTTCGAACCCGAACGCGTCGCCGTAGGCAGCCAGATCGCGGAGGAACATCCCGAATGGCTGCTCAAGCGCTCGAACGATCCGAACAATCTGCTGTTCGATCTGGGCAACCCCGAAGCGCTCAACTGGATGTGCGAGCATATCGGCGACCTGATCGAGAAAAACGGCATCGACTATTATCGTCAGGACTTCAACATGCATATCAGCCCCTACTGGGCCGAAGCCGACGAGCCCGACCGGGTGGGCATCCACGAAATCCGGCACGTCGAGGGCCTGTACGCCTACTGGGACTATCTGCGCGAACGTTTCCCGGGCCTGCTGATCGACAACTGCGCGGGAGGCGGACGGCGTCTCGATCTGGAGACCATGTCGCGCAGCGCTCCGCTGTGGCGGACCGACTACAGCTACGGAGAAGTGAACGGCTATCAGTGCCATACCTACGGACTGAATTTCTACCTGCCGATTCACGGCACAGGTCTTTACAAGACCGATCCGTACAGCGTCCGCTCGGCTCTCGGCAGCGCCGCCGTGCTGAACTGGAAGCTCAACGTGCTCGAAGGCTCGATCGCCGACATGCAACAGATCATCGCCCAATACAAGGAGCTCCGGCCTTACTATTACGAGGATTACTATCCGCTGACGGGAACGGCCCGCGAGCTGATCTTCGACAATGCATGGCTCGCCTACCAGATGCACCGCCCGTCGGACCAGAGCGGTATCGTCGTCGCCTTCCGCCGCAAGGACAATCAACAGGGCTCGATCCGCGTCCAGCTGCGGGGCGTCGATCCGGCGAAGACCTACCGAGTGCTGAACGACAACGACGGAACGGTCACGACCCGCTCGGGCGCGGAGCTGGCCGAGGGCATCGACCTGCAGATCGCCGAGGCGCCGGGCTCGTTGCTGCTGCGCTATTCGGAAGCAGGGGAATAAACCCGCATCCGCTCCGGGAATCGTAGGAGAGCCTTCTTTCCATAAAAGGCGGACGGAACGCGACGCCCTTCCCGAGCGGGGATACGGAGAATCCGAACGAAAAACCGAGCGATTGTCGGATATGCAAAAAGAGCGTTTTTTGTTAAATATCCGACAATCGCTTGGTTTTTTACTTTTTTACCCTACCTTTGTCACTGTCAGAAGTCGAAAACATGATTCTCAATAGCCGCTTTCATCACCACCATCACCGCTCCCGGAAGCACCGGTAGGCCGATGGCGTCTGTCTGAACGCGAAGCGAGATTCAACTCATACGGCGAGGCTTACCGAAAACGGTGCCTCGTTTTTTTTATTCGCGAACGAATCAAACGAAAAGGATATGCTGAGAATAGCGATTCAAGCCAAAGGAAGACTCAACGAAGAGAGTATCGGACTGCTCGCCGAGGCGGGCGTATCGATCGAGGACAGCAAGCGCAAGCTGCTCGCGCGCAGCGACGGTTTCCCTCTGGAAGTGCTTTACCTGCGCGACGACGATATTCCTCAGGCCGTGTCGATGGGCGTGGCCGATCTGGGCGTCGTCGGCCTGAACGAAGTCGAGGAGAAGGGTTTCGACGTGGAAATCGTCCACCGGCTCGGATTCGGCAAGTGCCGGCTGTCGCTGGCCGTCCCGAAGACGGAGCCTTACGACGGCCTGTCGTACTTCGAAGGCAAACGCGTCGCCACGTCCTATCCGGTCATCCTGTCGCGTTTTTTCCGGGAGAAAGGCATAGCGGCCGAAATCCATGAAATCGCCGGTTCGGTCGAAATCGCCCCGTCGGTCGGCATGGCCGACGCGATTTTCGACATCGTCAGCTCGGGCGGCACGCTCGTCACCAACGGGCTGAAGGAGGTCGAGCAGGTACTCTTCTCGGAAGCGGTGCTCATAGGCGGCCGTGCGCTGAGCGACGATAAGCGGCAGACCCTCTCGCAATTGCTGTTCCGAATCGAGGCCGTCGAGCGCAGCCGGGGCCTGAAGTACGTGCTGATGAACCTGCCTCACGCGAAGATACCCGAGGCCGTGCGCATTCTGCCCGGCATGAAAAGTCCGACGATCCTGCCGCTGGCGCAGGAGGGCTGGAGCTCGATGCACGTCGTAATCAACGAACGCGATCTGTGGAGCAAAATCGAACAACTCAAGGCGATCGGGGCCGAGGATATTCTGGTGCTGTCGCTCGAAAAAATGATACGCTGATGCGAATTACGGTGAATCCCCCAAAAAGCGAGTGGGCCGATCTGCTCCGCCGCCCGCAGATCGACGCGCCGGTCATCGGCGAGCGGGTGGCGGCCATACTCGAACGGGTCCGCGCCGGAGGCGACCGGGCCGTGCTCGATCTGACCGCCGAGATCGACTCGGTCGCGCTCGACTCGCTCGAGGTCGCGCCCGAAGAGATCGAACGGGCCGAAGCGGCCGTCTCGCCCGAACTCAAACGTGCCATCGCGACGGCGGCCGAGCATATCGAACGGTTCCATGCCGCCCAGCGGCCTCGGACGGTCGATTTGGAAACGGCTCCCGGCGTGCGGTGTCTCCAGCGGGCCGTGCCGATCCGACGGGTCGGGCTCTACGTGCCGGGCGGATCGGCTCCGTTGTTCTCGACCGTGCTGATGCTGGCCGTTCCGGCCCGCGTAGCCGGCTGCGAACAGATCGTGCTGTGCACCCCGCCGCAGAAAGACGGAAGCGTAGCCCCCGCCGTGCTGTATGCGGCATCGGTCGCCGGCGTCCGGCACATATTCAAGGCAGGCGGCGCGCAGGCGATCGGAGCGATGGCTTACGGCACGCAGAGCATCCCGCGCGTAGACAAGATTTTCGGACCGGGCAACCAGTACGTCACGGCTGCCAAGCAGCAGGTCGCCTCGTCTTCCGTTGCGATCGATATGCCGGCCGGGCCTTCCGAAGTGCTCGTCATGGCCGATTCGACGGCCGTTCCGGCATTCGTGGCCGCCGACCTGCTGTCGCAGGCCGAGCACGGGCCCGACTCCCAGACCGTCCTGCTCACTCCGTCGCGCGGGCTGGCCGAGCAAGTCGCCCGGGAAGTGGAGCGACAGCTCGCTGCGCTGCCTCGCCGGCAAACAGCCGCGCTCGCGATCGAGAACAGCCGTATCGTCGTGCTGGACTCTCCGGACGAGATGATCGAGATGAGCAACGCCTACGCGCCGGAGCACCTGATCCTGTCGGTTGAGGACCCGTGGGCCGTCGCCGAGCGCATCACGGCCGCAGGAAGCGTCTTTCTGGGCAACTACACGCCCGAAAGCGCCGGCGACTACGCCTCGGGAACGAACCACACGCTGCCGACCTACGGCTGGGCCCGCTCGATGAGCGGAGTGAACCTCGACAGCTTCCTCCGCAAGATCACCTATCAGCAGATCACGCCCGACGGACTGCGCGGCCTCGGCCCGACGATCGAGACGATGGCCTCGGCCGAGGGCCTCGACGCGCACCGCAACGCCGTGACGATCCGCTTCGAATCCCTGTAAGGACACGTTATGAAGAACGATATGGACATACGCGAACTCTATCGCCCGAACATCCGCTCGCTGGCCCCCTACTCGACGGCCCGCGACGAGTATCGGGGCGAACTCGGCATCTTCCTCGACGCGAACGAGAACCCCTACGACAACGGCTGCAACCGTTATCCCGATCCTCGGCAGCGCGAGCTTAAGCGGCGCCTGTCGGAAATCAAGGGCGTCGCCCCGGAGAAAATATTCGTCGGCAACGGATCGGACGAGCCGATCGATCTCGCATTCCGCGTTTTCTGCGAGCCGAGACTGCACAACGCCGTGTCGATCGCGCCGACTTACGGCATGTACAAGGTGGCCGCCGCGATCAACGACGTGCCGATGCGCGAGGTTCCGCTCGAGCCCGACTTCTCGCTCGACGAGCGGAAGCTGCTCGCGGCGACGGACGGCGATACGCGGCTGCTGCTGCTCTGTTCGCCGAACAACCCGACGGGCAACTGCTTCCCGCGCGCGCAGATCGAGCGCATCGTCCGCACGTTCCCCGGCATCGTCGTGCTCGACGAGGCCTACATCGATTTCGCCGACACGCCGGGCCTGCTCGGCGAGTTGGACCGCTTCCCGAATTTGATTATCTTGCAGACGCTCTCCAAGGCGTGGGGCATGGCCGGGCTGCGGTTCGGGCTCGCGTTCGCTCAGGAAGAGATCGTCGAGACGCTGAGCCGAGTGAAATACCCGTACAACATCAACGTCATCACGCAGCGGGCCGTGCTCGAACGGCTGGAGACAAGCATCGACGGTCAAGTAGCCGAGATCGTCTCGGAGCGCGAGCGGGTGGCCGAGGCGTTGCGCACGCTGCCTGCGGTCCGGAAGATTTACCCGTCGCAAGCCAATTTCCTGCTCGCCCGGTTCGACGATCCGAGGGGCGTGTACGAACGGCTGATCGGCGAGGGAATCATCGTACGCGACCGCTCGCGCGTCGCGGGCTGCGAGGGCTGTCTGCGCATCACGATCGGCACGCCCGCCCAGAACGACCGGCTGATCGAAACGCTGAAAAACGAAACCGCATGAAACGCGTCCTTTTCATAGACCGCGACGGTACGCTGGTCGTGGAGCCGCCCGTCGATTACCAGCTCGACTCGTTCGGCAAGCTCGAGTTCGTCCCGAAGGCCATCGGCTCGATGAGCCGTATCGCGACGCTCGGCTTCGAACTGGTCATGGCCACGAATCAGGACGGCCTCGGCACCGAATCGTTTCCCGAGGAGACGTTCTGGCCCGTTCAGAACCTGATTATCAAGACGCTCGAGGGCGAAGGCATACATTTCGACGACGTCCTGATCGACCGCACGCTGCCCGAGCAGAACGCCCCGACGCGCAAACCCGGCACGGGAATGTTCGGCCGGTACCTCGCGGGCGGGTACGACCTGAAAGGCTCCTACGTGATCGGCGACCGGCTGACGGACGTCGAGCTGGCGCGCAACCTCGGCGCGAGGGCGATCCTGTTGCGCGAGACGGAGCAGGGGCGACGCATGGCCGAGCAGAGCGGTCTGTCGGACGTCTGCGCGCTGATTACCGACGACTGGGACCGGATATGGCAGTTCCTGCGCGCCGGAGAGCGCACGGCCGTCGTCGAGCGACGCACGCGGGAAACCGACATCCGGGTCCGCCTCGATCTGGACGGCAGTTCGACGTCGAGGATCGACACCGGACTGAAGTTTTTCGACCACATGCTCGACCAGATCGTGCATCACGCCGGCATATCGCTCGACCTGCAGGTCCGGGGAGACCTGCAGGTCGACGAGCACCATACGATCGAGGATACGGCCATCGCGCTCGGAGAGGCGATCCGCCGAGCGCTCGGATCGAAGCTCGGCATCGGCCGCTACGGCTTCTGCCTGCCGATGGACGAGTGCCGGGCCGCCGTGCTGCTCGATTTCGGCGGACGCATCGAGCTGATCTGGAACGCCCGCTTCTCTCGCGAGTACGTCGGCGACGTGCCGACCGAAATGTTCCGCCACTTCTTCAAGAGCCTCGCCGAATCGGCCCGCTGCAACCTGTACGTCGAGGCCGAAGGGGAGAACGAGCACCACAAGATCGAAGCGATATTCAAGGCATTCGCGCGCGCGCTGCGCACCGCCATCGCGCGCGACAACTTTCATTTCGAGCTGCCGAGCAGCAAAGGAACGCTATGATTACGATCATCGACTACGACACGGGCAACCTCCGTTCGGTGGCCAACGCCCTCGGACGGCTGGGAGCCGAATACCGGATTACGGCCGACCCGGCCGCGATTCGAGCGGCCGAACGGGTCCTGCTTCCGGGCGTCGGCGAGGCTTCCAGCGCGATGGCCAAGCTGCGCGAGCGCGGACTTCCGGACGTGATCCGCTCGTTGAAATGCCCCGTGCTGGGCATCTGCATCGGCGTGCAGCTGCTGTGCCGCCGCAGCGAAGAGGGCGACACCGAATGCCTCGGCATTTTCGACAACGAGGTCCGCAGACTCCGGACCGAAGGGCTGAAAGTGCCCCACATGGGCTGGGACAGTATCGAAGACCTGCGCGGGCCGCTGTTCGACGGCCTCGACGAAGGCGCATACGTCTACTACGTCCACTCCTACGCGCCGCAGACGAACGCCGACACGATCGCCCGGACGACCTACGGAGAGACGTTCAGCGCCGCGATCCGGCGCGACAACTTCTTCGGAACGCAGTTTCACCCGGAAAAGAGCGCTTCGGTCGGCGAGCGCATCCTGCAAAACTTTTTGAGACTATGATCGAAGTCATTCCCGCCATCGACCTGATCGGAGGCCAGTGCGTCCGGCTCACGCAGGGCGACTACGACCGAAAGACCACCTATTACAAAGATCCGCTCGACGCCGCCCTGCGGTACGAGGAGTGCGGCGCAGGACGTCTGCACATGGTTGATCTGGACGGGGCGAAAGCCTCCCGTCCGGCCAATCTCGGCGTGCTGGAGCGGATCGCCGCACGCACCTCGCTCGAAGTGCAATACGGCGGCGGCATCAAAAGCACCGAGGCGCTGCGCGACGTGTTCGGCTCGGGGGCTTCGCGAGCGATCTGCGGAAGCATCGCCGTCGCCCGGCCGGACCTGCTGCGACAGTGGCTGACCGAGTTCGGCCCGGAGCGGATCGTGCTCGGGGCGGACACCCGCGACGGCCGCGTCGCCGTCAACGGCTGGCAGGAAGCCTCCGCAATCGGAGTCGAGGAACTGATCGGACGGTTCGCAGACAGCGGCCTGCGGCAGGTAATCTGCACCGACATCGCCAAAGACGGCATGCTGTCGGGCCCGTCGGTCGACCTGTACCGGAAACTGCTCGAACGTTTTCCCCGGATCGAACTGACCGCCAGCGGCGGCATCGGTTCGTGGGACGACATCGAAGAGCTCGACCGAGCGGGCGTGCCGTGCGTCGTCGTCGGCAAGGCGATTTACGAGGGCCGGATCGGCTTCGACCGGCTGGAAACGCATTACGGCGCGGCCGAGCGGTAAAGCAAGGGGCGCAATACCCGAACTCCGCCGTCGGCCACCCGACCGAAAGCGTAACGGCAGGAGGCCGCGCCCGAAACGAAACCCTCCGGTATCGGAAAATCCGGTCCGGAACGAGATAACCCGAATAAAACGACAGAAACGTGTTAGCCAAACGCATCATACCCTGCCTCGACATCAAGGACGGACAAACCGTCAAGGGGATCAACTTTCTCGGTCTGAAGGACGTGGGTGACCCGGTCGAACTGGGGCGACGCTACGCCGAACAGGGAGCCGACGAGCTGGTCTACCTCGACATCAGCGCGACGCAGGAAGGCCGGCGCACATTCGCCGAGCTGGTCACCCGCATCGCCGAGCGCATCAATATTCCGTTCACCGTCGGCGGCGGCATCGCATCGGTCGAGGACGCGGGACGACTGCTCGCCGCCGGAGCCGACAAGGTGACGGTCAACAGCGCCGCCGTGCGCAATCCGGAGCTCATCAGCGACATCGCCTCGAAATACGGCAGCCAGTTCGTCGTCGTTGCGATCGACGCAAAGCAGGCAGACGGCCGGTGGCGCGTGACGACGCACGGCGGCCGCCGGCTCACCGACCGGGAGCTTTTCTCCTGGGCCGCCGAGGCGCAACGGCGCGGAGCGGGCGAGATTCTGTTCACGTCGATGGACCACGACGGGACGAAAAACGGCTACCCGTGCGACACCTACGCCCGGCTGTCGGAGCGGTTGTCGATTCCCGTCATCGCCTCGGGCGGAGCCGGATCGGTACGGCACATCGCCGATGTGCTGACGCTCGGAAAAGCCGACGCCGCGCTGGCAGCCAGCATTTTCCACTACGGCGAAATACCCATCCCATCGCTTAAGCGACAATTGTACGAACAGCATATAACCGTCAGATTATGATAAAATTCAGCGAACTGAACACAGCCAAGAGCTGCGAGGGACTGGTTCCCGCCATCATTCAGGACGACGACACGCGTCAGGTCCTGATGCTGGGCTACCTCAACGAAGAGGCATTCGACAAAACGGTGGCCGAGGGCCGCGTCACATTCTTCAGCCGCACGAAAGGCCGGCTGTGGACCAAAGGCGAAACGAGCGGCAACTATCTGCATGTCAAAAGCATCGCAAAGGACTGCGATGCGGATACGCTGCTGATCCGCGTCGTTCCGGCAGGCCCGGTCTGCCACACGGGAAGCAAGACCTGCTTCGGCGGCCGCGAGAACGAGGGCTTCATCGGGCTGCTGCAGTCGGTGATCCGGCAGCGTCACCGCGACATGCCCGAGGGTTCGTACACGACGAAGCTCTTTACGAAAGGAGCGGCCAAAATCGCGCAAAAGGTGGGCGAGGAAGCCGTCGAGACCGTCATCGAGGCCGTTGCGAACAACAATCCCGATCTGGTTTACGAGGCATCGGACCTGATCTACCACCTGCTCGTGCTGCTCGAGAATCAGGGCCTGTCGATCGCCGATCTGGAGGAGGAACTGGCCAAAAGGCACAAATAGGCACGCAAAATGCGGATATTTTGCTACCTTTAGGACCGTATTCAAACCATTCAGCTAACAACGAACGAACATGGACGATAAGAAAATCGGTATCGCCAGCGACCACGCCGGCTACCAGCTCAAGGAATTCATCATCGGCTACCTCGACTCGAAAGGCTACGACGTGCACGATTTCGGCTGCCACAGCGAGGAGAGCTGCGACTACCCCGACTACGCGCACCCGCTGGCCGAGGCGATCGAAAAGGGAGAGCTTCCGCGCGGCATCGCGATGTGCGGCAGCGCCAACGGCATCACGATCACGCTGAACAAGCATCAGGGTATCCGCGCGGCGATCTGCTGGGAGCCCGAAATCGCGTCGCTCGCGCGCAAGCACAACGACGCGAACGTATGCTCCATGCCCGCCCGCTTCATCGACCGCGACACGGCGATCAAGATCGTCGACACCTTCCTCTCGACCGAGTTCGAGGGCGGCCGGCACCAGCGCCGGATCGACAAGATCCCGGTTTCGGGATGCGGATGCGGGAAGTAGCCGATCCGACCCCAAACGCATGTCCAAAGCGCCCGCTCCGGCGGGCGTTTTTCGTCGCGCACCGTTGCGAAATTATCGCTACATTTGTCCCAAAATTCGGACAGGTTATGAAATACGTCTTCACGCTGCTGATTTTTCTCGCCGCCGCGACTTCCGGCAGGCTGCACGCCCAAATCAAGAAAAAAACGCCCAACGGATACCCGACGCTGTACGACTACCGTACGAACAATCCCGACGGAAGCCGCATCTACTATGCCGACAAGCGGTCGGCGGCCCTGATGAAAGTGAGCCCGGGCAACGACTACAAGATCGAATGCAACGAGGCCATGGACAAGGACTACCTGACCGACAGTCTGTGGGGCATCGTCTACAAAGACACGGTCTATCTGAATTGCAAGCCGTTCTCGGGACTCGACTGGTACGCCAAGGCCGAATACGGGACAGGCAAGCGCTATCTGTACCTGAACATCGCCATCCCGCTGAACCCGAAATACAAGAGCATTCTGGGCGACTACTCGCAGGCCCCGGCCGTCAAGACCGGAGGTTCGATCCCGAAGATCGGCGGCCTGATCGGCGGAGCGGTCAAAGGCGCCGTCGACAGGCTCTCGACGCGCATTCCCGTGATCTACGACACCGAAACCGGGCAGTGCCGATGCCTCACCACCGAATTGCTGTACAGCTTCTCGCAGAAATATCCCGAACTGAAAAGCCAGTTCGGGCTGGTCAAGATCGAAATGCTGTCGGTCTACGCGTTCCGAGATTTCGCCGAAGCGCTCAACACCGCCGACGAGCAGGAAAAACTGAAAGCCAAGCAGGCCGAGCAGCAGGCGGCCGAAGCCGAGGCGAAAGCCCGTGCCGAGGCCGAACGCGCCGCAGCCGATTCGGTCGCGCAGGCAGCCGCTGCTTCGGCCGTCGATTCGACGAGCCGTTCCGGCAAAGGCGAACCGGTTTCTCCGACCGAAACGGCAGACTCCGGGGAGGCCAGCCAGCCGGCTCCGGCGCAGGTCCCGGCTACGACGGACGACCCGAACAAGGTGCAGGTCAAGATTCCGGTACAAGTCCCGGTCCAGTAATCCGTGAAAGCTCATTCCCGTTGAAAGGAGTCGGGCAACGACCGGATGCAGGTCCGACGGGTCCGTTCGGAAAACGACAAAGGATTCTTTCCGAAACGCTTTCCGCAATCTCCCTTCGCGGCGTCCGGCAAAGAATCGGCTCGCAACCGACGGGAACGAACTCCCGCCCCGAAAGACACTCGTCCCGCCTCCCGCCGCATCCCCGGCGACCAATACCGTGACGGCCACGCGGCATCGGGACCGGGAGAGAAAACCCGTCACACGATCCGCAGCCGATTCGTCATAAAATACTGAAACACGCCGCGAAGTACCAGAAACAGCAGGAAAGCGAACCACAGCGCATCGTTTCCGGCCACGCTCCTCAGTCCGTAGTAAGCGGTGAAAAAACCGACGGTCGACAGAAAGACCGAATTGCGCATCACGGCCGTGCGCGTGGCGCCGATCAGCACGCCATCGATCAGAAAGGGCGCAAAGGCCACCAAAGGAATCACGATCAGCCAGGCCACGTAATCGCCGGCTCCGACCAGAATCTCCCGACTGTCGGTAAAGAGCGAGAGCACGCTCCGCCATCCCGCCGCATACAGGCCGACATAAAGCGCGGCAACCGCCGCTCCCCATACGAGCAAAGCCCGGACGCACCGGCGCAGCATCGGCGCGTTGCGCGCTCCGACATACCTTCCCGCCAATGCCTCGCCGGCATAGGCGAATCCGTCCATCAGATAGGAAAACAGCGTGAAAAGCTGCATCAGCAGCATATTGACGGCCAGCAGCGTGTCGCCCATGCCCGACGAAGCGGCCGTGAAGAACGTGTAGACGATCACGATGCAGGCCGTTCGCAGGAAAATATCGCCGTTGATCCGGAAGAAAGCCGTCATCGGCCGGAGCCTCAGGCTGTCGCGCAGATCGACGTAGCGGCCGAAACGGCGGTAGTAGCGCAGCCAGAGCGCTACCGACAGCAGCAGCCCCGTATACTGCGCGACGACGGTTCCCCACGCGACGCCCGTGATACCCCACCCCAGCCCGAGCGCGAACCACAGACAGCAGAGTATATTGACCAAATTGATCGCGATCGAAATATACATCGGGAAGCGCGAGTTCTGCATGCCGATGAACCATCCCTGAAACGCGAACAGCGAAACGGTCGCCGGAGCGGCCCAGATCCGCGCATAGAAATACTCGGCCGCATAGCCCATCGTATGCGGCGTGCCGTCCATCATCCGGAAGGCCAGCCGTCCGACAGGCTCCCGAAAGAGGATCAGCAGCACGGCCGCCAGCAGAGAGACGCTCAGCGCGCGGACCAGCACGGCCGTAATCTCCGGGAAATTCCGGGCCCCGTACGACTGCGCGGTCAAACCGCTCGTTCCCATGCGCAGAAATGCGAAGTTCCAGTAAATAAAGTTGAAGACCGACGTACCGATGCCGATCCCTCCGATCAGCGCGTCGTCACCCAGATGCCCGACGATGGCCATATCGACCATGCCCAGCAGCGGGATCGTGATGTTCGACACGATATTCGGAATGGCCAGAGAGAGTATCTTGCGGTTCATGGAGGCAAAGGTATCACATTTTCGTCATTCGTCCACCGGAGCGCAACGCCCGATCGAAAAGCACGCCTTCGGTTGCCGCGCCCCGGCACGGAACGGGCGGCCGGACAGAAAGCGAGCGATCCCGATCGGGTTCCGCCGCGAGGCTCGTTGGATTGTCCGGGCTGCGAAAACCCGTCCGAATCACGCCGGGACCGATCGCTCCGCTCGGGCATCCCTTGCAAGAATACATGGCGGAAGCGAACGATACAACGAAGCCCGATCATATATTTTATGTAACGGTTTTCGAGTTTCCGGTTTCTCCGCATGAAATCGCTTGACGAAAAGGACTTCATGGTAGGGACGCAATACGAGACCGCAAGCCACGGCTGACGGATATGGAAACTCCGGATGCGAGAATTTGGTACATGGAAGCATATAATCGCCCGACGAAGATACCGTAATCGACGAACGACGGCCGGACACGCGGCGCCCAGACCCGACCGGTCCGGAACACGCGGCGCGCACCGAAAAGACATGCGTCCTGGACCGCCGGACGGACGCCTCGTTCCGCAACCGGCGGACGAATTAATCGGAAGCCGCGCACCGAATTCCGGGAAAAAGCGGTATCTTCGTAACGACAAGCGCAACACTTCCATGGAACACTACGAAGAGATACACGGCCGCGAGCATGACAGCGCGTTGGCGGTCAACAAGGGAATCGAACAACCGCCGATCGTCAATCCCCATTTCCGCAAAGTAAGGCGGCAGCGAATGACGACCGACCAGTACATGGAGGGCATCCGCTCGGGTAACATCACGGTCCTGTCCCAAGCGATCACGCTGGTCGAAAGCCTGTTGCCGGAACACTACGCTCAGGCTCAGGAGATCATCGAGCGTTGCCTGCCCTATTCGGGCGGTTCGGTGCGCATCGGCATCACCGGCGTGCCGGGCGCGGGCAAGTCGACGTTCATCGAGGCGATCGGCGACATGGTCACCGGTCTCGGGCACAAGCTGTCGGTACTGGCAATCGACCCGAGCTCGGAACGCAGCAAGGGCTCGATCCTCGGCGACAAGACCCGCATGGAAACGCTCGTGCACAACCCGAAAGTATTCATCCGGCCCTCGCCCTCGGCCGGATCGCTCGGCGGCGTGGCGCGCAAAACGCGCGAGAGCGTCATCCTGTGCGAAGCGGCCGGATTCGACGTGATCTTCATCGAAACGGTCGGCGTGGGCCAGTCCGAGACGGCCGTCCACTCGATGGTCGACCTGTTCCTGCTGCTGCAGATCGCCGGAGCCGGCGACGAGCTGCAGGGCATCAAGCGCGGCATCATGGAGATGGCCGACATGATCGCGATCAACAAGGCCGACGGCAACAACGTGCAACGGGCCGAAGTGGCCAAAAGCCACTTTGCGAACGCGCTGAACCTGTTCCCGATGCCCGATTCGGGCTGGCGTCCGAAAGTATACACTTGCTCCGCCGTCGAGAAAACGGGACTGAGGGAAATCTGGAGCGGCATCGAGGACTTTCTGAAATTCACGCGCGGCAACGGCTACTACCAGCGCAACCGCCACCGGCAAGCCAAATACTGGATGTACGAAACAATCCACGAGGCGCTGCGAGAGAGTTTCTATCGCAACGAGGCCGTCGAATCGCGGATCGCCCGGTACGAGGAACTGGTGCTGTCGGACAAAAAAAGCTCGTTCGTAGCGGCCCGCGAGCTGCTCAACAGCTATTTCGAAGACATCCGGAAATAAGAGACAAACCGGCCGGACTGTAGCTCGCCGCCACGACCGCACGTTCCGATACATCGATTCCGTTCCGAATGTCTGCGGTTCTCCGTTGAAAAGCCGCAGACCGGACGGGAAAGCGGGTCCGAAGACCGGCCCGGTTTCCGGCGCTTGCCGTAAACCGGAACCGACGAAGCGTACATTGCCCGAAACCGGAGACAGCCACCTCCGCGTTATCGGGCATAACGGATCGCCGCCTCGATATTGATGCCGCTCTCCCACGGACGGCAGCCGCAACCGCTCGGCCGGCCGTCGACATAATACTCGACCCATGCTCCAGCACCGTCGCGCAGGCTCATCATCCGGTCGTATACCTCATCCCGCAACGGATGTCCCGTCTCGCACAACGCATAGAGGAACATGCCGAAGTCGTAGCCCAGTATGCGATCCTGTCCGGAAATTTTCCCGGTTCGTTCGTACAACGCGATCACATCGTCCAAAAACGCCCGCTTCTCGCTCTCCGAGAAAAGTTCCGAGCCGATATAAATGGGAAACAGATTGGCCGACGGAATACTGAAAAGTTCCGGTTCGGGAAGCTCAACGGCCGCATGGTCCTTGGTCATGCAATCTTTGCAAAAATAGAGGCATCCCTTGAAATGGTACGTCTCGGGAAAATAGTCGAAATGCCCGGGATACAGGCAGACGCCGGGCCGGGTCGGCGGATAAGCGACTTTCCGTTCCCGCCGGGGATTGTTAACGTACAGATGCCCGTCGCGGCAGAAATTATCGCGGAACCGCTCGCTGCATTCGTCCGCGTCGCGCTCCAAGGCTCCGATCCGTGCAGCGCTCCACAGCCCCTGCTCGCGGACGAACCGGATCAGCCGGCGGCTTCCCTCGACGAATAGCAGCGTCGCCTCGGCCGAGCCGTGATACATCACCTGACGGGGAACCACGCCCCCGGCGATATAGGTTTCGTCGCCGTTGAACGGCAGCATACCGTCGATCAGATTCCGCTGCTGGGCCTCGGTCGCCCACTCGAGCATCGGCATGATTTCGCGCAGGAAAGCCGTATCGCGCGTCTTGCGATAGTAGTCGAACGCCTGCACGACCAGATAGCCCGTAATCTCCGTCTCGTCATTCTCGTGCCGGTGGAAAATGCCGGGGTAGCCGATCGCCTGAGCGTTATGGATCAGGCCGCTGCGCTGCCATACCCGCCAGTAGAAGTCGAGTATCATCCGCGCACGCTCCCACTCGCCCAGCGCGAGCAGCGCCCGCGAAACGCCGTACTGGTCGCGGACGTAGCCCATATGATAGATGATGCCGGCCAGTACGGAGCCTTCGGACGACTGCTGGCTGCGGATCAGTGCGGCCGCGTCGTCAACGGCCTGCAGAAACTCGCGCCGCCGTTCGCCCGACAGAGTCGATACCGTGACATTCGGCCGGCTTGCGGACCGGGATGCCGTCTTCAACAAGGCAAGCCCGGAAACGGAGGCGACCCGGGCCGTCTCTCGGTCGAGTTCTTCCCGGGAGCGGGCGGCGATCACGTACAGCGCGCCCTCGCCCGGCGAGGCGGTCAACGTCAGCTCGCGTCCGTTCTCCCCGAACCGCTCCAGACGGACCGTTCCGGTAGTCACGAGCCGGTAGCAATAGCCCGAAGGACTTCGGTACGTACTGTAGAACGGAACGCCGGCCTTCAGATCGACGCGAAAGACGCTCCGCGCGTCGGCCCATGAGACGGGAAGTCCGTCCTCCGCGCAGCTCAGGCTCTCCTCGAAAGGACGGTAGCGTTCCTCCAGCTCGACCCCGAGCCGGTAGCGGACCGGCCGCTTCTGCCGGAAAAGTCGCACGAAGACCGGACTGCCGTCCGCGACGAAATCGGTATGCTGGCCCGCGACCCCGTGACCGTCCCGAAGCCGGTGATTCCATACGGAAGAGCCGGCCTCGCGCTCCGAGGCTACCTGCAGTCCGTCGCACAGGCTCAGCGTAAGCAGGGAGGGGGAAGAATAGGGCGGTCCGAAAATTTGCAGGATGTCGGCGCCGCGACCGTAAACGCACAGTTCGCCGTTGCCGATCGCATGAATGCCCGGAACGTCCGCATTGCCGGAAGCGTCGCCGGAGGCTACCGCAGCCGCCTGTCCCAACAAAAGCAGGCAAACCGGCAACAGATGTCGGAAAAGTTTCATCGTATCGAAATTTAGGTCAGCAGTAGGGACGATTGTCCTTCAGGCGAATATACGAAAAAAAACGGACAAAAGGAAAAGCCGCGGCAAGGATTCGTCTCCGGAATCGCAATGCTCCTCGAGAACCGGATACAAAACGACCGCCTAACGAGTAGGAGGGAAAGGTACGAAGGGGTACGTCCGGAGAAAAGGTACGAGCGGATGAGTCCGGACGGAAAAGTCCGGCGGGAGACACATGGCCGACCGATGGCCGGGCTTCCTCCCGAGTTCCATCGCACGGACAGGAAGCGCCGCAACGGTATGCGCTCCGGATGCGAAACGGCAGACATCCCGCGATCCGCAAGAGCGATCCGAGTCCGATCGCGCATCCATACGACCGTCTTTTCGGACACGCCCGCGCGAACAATCCCATACGAACCATACAGACCGCTTCCGACCATTTTCCGGAACCGTCCGACCTCTCTGCCTCCGAGCCGTGCCGTCCTGATACGAGATAGCCGCTCATCGGCGTTCGCGTCCGGAATTTACCTGCGGCCCGCGGCCGCACACCCGACACCGAGTCGCCTTTTCGGCGAAAAGAATTTCACGCCATGAAACCGAAAGCGCTGAAAATTCGACGGTCGGTACAGCAAAGCAGACAATGATTGCTTCGATGTATCAAGGTACCGCACCCGGAGTTTCTATATTCTGCCAGTCGCGGCTTGCGGTCACAGGTTGCGTATCCGATCCAGTCTCTACCGCGAAGTTTCTTCCGACGGAAGCGATTTCATACGGAGAAACCGGAAACTCGAAAACCGGTACGATAAAACATACGATCGGGGCAAAATACATGAATCGGAAGCGCCGACGACGACACGCCTTTTCGACAGCTTTTACCGTCTCTCGATCCGTTCGACGCGGCGGCTTGCCTCCCGCACCAGTGCCACCGTATCCGTCCCGATCAGCTCTCCGCGCTCGACCAGAATTCTCCCGTCGACAAGCACGGTATCGACATCGGTCGATTTGGCGTTGTACACCAGACCGGCTATCGGATCGTTACCCGGCGCCCAATGCGTCCCGCCCATATCGACCAGAATCAGGTCGGCCCGGGCTCCCGGCGCGACAACGCCCAACTCGCCCTCCATGCCGACCGCGCACGCTCCGCCGACGGTCGCCATGCGCAGCGTCTCGTATGCCGGCAACACGCTCGCATCGCCGGTAGCGACTTTCTGCAACAGCGAGGCCGTGCGCATCTCGTCCCACATATCGAGGTCGTTGTTCGAGCAGGGGCCGTCGGTTCCGATGCCGACCGTCAGGTCGCGCCCGATCATCCGCGCAACCGGAGCGATCCCGCTGGCAAGCTTCATGTTGCTCTGCGGATTATATGCGACCGACACCCCGTAGCGGAACAGGATGTCCATATCCTCCTCGGTCAGGTGCACGCAGTGCACGGCCAGCGTCGGATAATCGAAAACGCCCAGATCGCGCAAATACTCGGCCGAGGTCTTGTCGTAACGCTGCCGGATCGTCTCGGTCTCGGAACGCGTCTCGCTCAGATGGACATGAATGCCCAAGCCGTATTTTTCACATAAGGACAAAGCCTTGCGAACGGATTCCGGCGAGCACGTATAGGGAGCGTGCGGCGCGATGCGCACGCCGAGGCGCCCCCCGTCCGCCCCGGCATAGCGTTCGACCAGACGGACGGTCTCCCGCTCGAACGCTTCGTAGTTCGTATCGATAAAGGCCGGGCACACGACAGCCCGCATACCGCTCTCGAGCACGGCCTCGGCCACGCGGTCGGCATGCCAGTACATATCGACGAAAGTCGTCGTCCCGCCCAACAGCATCTCGGCGATCCCGAGGCGGGCTCCCAGGTAGACGTCGTCGCCCGTCAGCTTCGCCTCGAACGGCCAGACCCTGTCGGCGAGCCACTCCATCAGCGGCAGATCGTCGGCATAGTTCCGCATCAGCGACATCGCCACATGGTTGTGCAAATTGATCAGGCCCGGCATCAGCAACTTCCCTCCGGCGTCGATCACGCGCCGCGAGCGGTTCTCCGACTCCGTTCCCCGATCATCGGACCCGTTGTCCGGAGTCGCCGGAAGAACCGACGATATGCGGCCTCCGGAAATGGCGACCGATCCCCTGAAAAATTTCCGGGGATCGTTTGCCGAAGCCGTCATAGGCAGAATCAACGCATTCCTTATCAGTATGTCCATATCTTTCCCATATAAGATAGAGGCCTCCCTCCCGCCGACACGAGGGGAGAAGAACCGGTCATGCGCAAGAGCAAAACCCTCTCCGCGCTACTTCGTCCCGACCGAGCCTTGCACCGTCAAAATGTGCATTTTTTCCGGCGTATTGGCGTATACCTTCAAGGCTCTCAGGTAGTCGCCCGATTGCTGTCCGCGCGGATTGAACGTAACGGTCAGCACGGCCGTGTCGCCGGGCATGACGGGCCTCTTGGAGAATTTCGCCTGCACGCATTCGCAAGACTTGGCCACTTTCAACACGACCAACGGCTCGTCGCCCGCATTGACGAAAGCGACCGACTCTGCGACCGGCGCGCCTTTCGGATCGGCCGGTCCCAAATCGACCGATTTTTTCAAAAACTTCAGGGACGGCTGTCCGCCGAGCGTTCCGGCAGCGAGCGCGAGCGAAATAAGAAGCAGAAAACGTCTCATAGAAATTGGTATCGAAAATTCGGCGAACGAACCGACAGACGATAGAACCGGACGTTCCCCCCCCTGCCGCTCTCCGGGCGGATTCCGCAAAAACGGTCCCTCCGCAATCGGGGCCCTTACGCCGGCAAGGATTTATTGCATCCGGAAATTATAGGTGATCGTACCGGTCTGCGACAACGGCGCGCTTTCGTCCACATTGAACCGCGCGCCCCTCGCGGCTCTCAGCGCCGCGTTGACGAGTACGCTGTTTTGCGTCGTGGATCCCTTGGCCCGGTAGGCGGCCGAGGTAACCCGCCCCTGCTGATCGACGACGATCTCGATCACGACGCGTCCCTGATCCTTCGCACGGTAGTCGGGACTCGGCAGACCACCGACCAGCGAACGGCCCGAAAGACTGGCCGAATTGCCGTCCGTTCCCGTTCCGGTCCCCTCGTGACTGCCTTCCGGCGTTCCGGCAGGATCGCCCTGATTACCCTTCCCGGTCCCGGTACCCTCGCTGCGCGAAGAGCTGCCCTCGGTCCGACCGGGGAAAAGCGCCTTGCGATTCACCTCGCGCGGCTTCTCGGCCGGCTGCTGAGGCTTCGGCTGGGGCTTGGCCTGCACCTGTTCCTTTTTCGGTTTTTTCTCCGGCTTCTTTTCCTCTTTCACCACGGGCACGTCCTCGTCGGTCTGCTGCGTCATCTGCTCCTGCTCGTCGGGCTGAGCCTCCGAAGGTGCCTGCGTCTGCTGCGGAGCGTCGGCCGCCTCGTCGTTCATCGCCAGATCCTCGCCGGGCGCAGCTTCGGTCACGTTGCCGAAATTGATCATCAGCCCCTCGCCCGTATCGGGCGGCTCGGCCAGCGTGAAGCGAACGAGCAACAGCAGGAGCAGCACCAGCGCCGCGTAGGCGAACGTCGCCGCCGCGCCGATGACACGCTGCTGCGTGCGGTCCTCTTGCTGAAAGTCGATCATATGCCTTCTATTCGGGCCTCGTAGCCGCAAATATCTTGTACTTGTTCCGCATGGCGATGTTCATCACCTTGATGACCTCTCCGAACGGGACCGTCTCGTCGGTATGCAGCGAGATGACCGGGTCTTCCTGCCCTTGCAGACGCGCCTGCAGAGCCGCCTCCAGCTTGTCGAAAGCGATCGGCTCGGTCTCCAGATAATAGGTCAGATCGGCCGTAATGGAGACGGAGGTCGCAGCCTTGTCCTTGATCTGGTTCGAGCTCTTGGGCAAGGTCAGCTTCACCGCATTGGGGTTGATCAGCGTGGTCGAGAGCATCATGAAGAGCAGCAGCAGGAAGATCAGGTCCGTCATCGACGAGGCGCTGAATCCGACCTCTACTTTCGACCCCCTTTTGATAGCCATAGTCTTGCGTTTTTATCCGTTATCAATCAGGCGACTACTGCTCGATGGGCTGGTTCAGAATATCCATGAAAGCGATCGAGTTGGCCTCCATCTGGAACACGAGCTTCTCGATGCGCGCCACCAGGTAGTTGTAGCCGAAATAGGCCGGTACGCCGACTACCAGACCGCCGACGGTCGTCACCATTGCGACGTACATGCCGCTCGCCAGCACCGTCATGTCGACCGTTCCGCCCGCCTGCGACATATTCATGAACGCTTGCACCATACCGACCACCGTACCCAGAAATCCGATCATCGGCGCGCCGCCGGCGATCGTCGCCAAAATCGGAAGTCCCGTCTCGAGCTTCGACACCTCGAGGTTGGCGACGTTTTCGATCGAGCTCTGCACGTCGCTGAGCGGGCGACCGATGCGGCCGATTCCTTTCTCGATCATGTGGGCGATCGGCGTATTGGTCTGGCGGCAGAGCTGTACGGCGGCTCCGATCCGTCCCTCGCAGATATGCTCCCGAATCCGGTTCATGAAATTCATATCGACGGCCGAAGCCTTGCGGATCGCCCAAAAGCGCTCGAAAAAGATGAAAACGGCCACGCCGCCCAGAATCAGCAGAGGCCACATCAGAAATCCGCCGGCCAGAAAGAGTTCGCCCAGCCCCATCGTCTTCGGAGCCTGCTCGGCGGCCACCGCCACCGCTTCGGTTGCTTGCAACAGGATCATCATATCTTCAATAAAGAGTTTTTTAGTTTTCCGGTCATTCCCTTCGCGGGCCCGGCAACGCCCACATACACATACCGCCGCTGCCGAATCACAAAAATACGCTTTTTCATCGAAATCGCATCGCGGACCGGCGATTTGTGGACATTTTTATTTCCCGTCCGCCGCTACCTTCAGACTATCGGCCGCAGCCTTACGCTCGGCCTGCCGCAGCTCGCGCGACAGACGCCGGCGCTGCCGGCGGTCCTTGATGTTCCGGATCAGATCGCCGAAGTTGTCGAAACTTTGCCGGTAAGAAATTCCCAAACCGCTCTCCTGCAGGCCCTGATTTTCGTCGAACCGGTCGATCGTCCTCGTGAAAGCCTTGACTTTCAGATTGCCGGCTTCGTCGAGCAACAGACTGAGCGTCACGTCGCCGGTCAGGCTGTTGGCCGTCCGGTTGTTCATCGGCATGCCGTTGCCCGTATCGTAGCTGACGTCGCCCTCGACGATCAGCCGGTCCTTGATCAGCTCGCCGTAGAACTCCGTGCCGAACTCGTCGGACGTCTCCTCGCTCTTGGGCCGGAACTTCGGCGCCAGCCGGAAACGATCCGTCGAGAGCAGATTGCTCAGTTGGGTCGACAGGAACTCGATGCCCGTCACGGTCGCGCCCATCGCGCCGATATTGAGGTTCTGGCTCGTACCCGAATTGTCGGCATAGAAGCTCTGCGTGGCGAGCAGCCAAAGGAACTGGGTCGACATCATCTCCTGCGTGTTCATCGCGTTCCGCACGAGCGACTGGGTTTCGGGATCGGTGTTCGGCACACTGACGTCGAACGTCAGCGTAGGCTGCGTGAGCCGGTCCGACAGCCGGATAATACACTCCACGGGCACGTTGCGCCGCAGGTTCTGCCCTCCTCCGCTCCCGCTGAGCAGCGGAGCCAGCGATGCCTTCAGTTTGTACACGGCGGTGATGTTCACCAACGCGTCGGCCGGATCGCCCGTCCACTGAATGTTGCTTCCTTCCTGAATCAGAAAGTTGCGCGTGGCGAAATTCTGAAGCGAGAAACGATAGCTTCCCTCCGTAATATCGTAGTCGCCATAGATCGTAAACTCCTTGTCCACCGGATTGACATGCAGGTTCAGCGTTCCGTTGCCGCGCCCGCGCAGCACGTTGTCGCCGGCCTGATCGAGCGTCAGCTGCATCTCGGCGTTCGGCCGGATGTCGAGCGCCATCTTGATGTCCATATCCGACCGAAAACTCTCGCGGCCCATCCGGCGCGAAAGGAACTGTCTCCGGCGCGAAACGCTCCGAAGGCTGTCGTCGGCAGCCCGCTTGGCCGGATCCTCGAAAACGATGAAGTCGGCTGCCGAGATATCGGACCCGCCGTTGCCCAGCGGCAGGAAAAAGCGGGTATTCTCGGCCGAAGCCGCAACGATGTCCATGCTCACGCCGTTCTTGTTCCCGCGGATCGTCGCGCTACCGGTAGCGTAGACGCTCCCGTAAAACAACTCGTTCTGCCGAGGGGTCGTGTTCAGTACGAGCGTGCGGTCGGGCCGCACATGCACCTCGTAGCTCAGATTGCGCGGATTGGCGAAGCTGAAGCTCATGTCGAATCCGGCCCGACCGCCCGACGGCCCGTACAGCTCGGTAGGTCGCAGCGTCATCGTGTTCCGGCGGACATCGATCACGGCGTCCGACATCGTATAGGGAACGTTCGTGTAATCGACCGTCGAGCGGAACGTCCCGACGCCGATCGTCCCGTCGAGGGTCAGCTTCCCGCCGGGATTGGTAAGCCGCAGCGAAGCATCGGCCATGCCCTGCGTTTCGCGCAATACGCCTTTGAGCACCGGATCGAGCAGCGAAAGATCGATCCTACGCAGATGCACGTCGGCCTCCAGACGCTTGTCGGCGGGCGCATAGAATCCTTCGACGATCGAGCTGTCGGCCGCACGGTCGATCAGCCTGAAAAGCGCCCGGCGAGACTGCAGGTCCCACCGGCTCTCGAAGCGGCTGTCGACTAACGGAACTCCGTTGACGCGCACGCTGTCGAAATCGATGCCGGCGCGGAGCACTCCGCCTCCATAGGCCGATATCAGCTCGGCCGAGCCGTTGGTCACGCCCTCGAAAGCGTAGCCCTGACGCTCGGCGAAGCGGGAGAACGGTTTCAGGTCGAACCGGTGCAACTGCAAGCGCAGCGTATCCCGATCGCTACGCGAGGCCACGCCGTCGACGGACAGCCGCTGCTGCCCGCTGGAGATGCTGAACCGGTCGACGTCGATCCGCGTGGAGTCGAAAACGATCTGCCGGGCCCAGATTCTCCAGGTCCGCCCGTTGGTCGTGAAAGACGAGGGATTGAAACGGACGCGCACCTGAGGAACGCCGCTTTGCGGGTCCCGGCCGAGCGTGGAGGTCGTACCGAGCAGGGCATAGGTCCCGTTGTCGGAGTTGTTGAACCGCGCGGCCAGGTTGATCCGGTTCTCCTTAGCTCCGCCGATCACCGAAAAATCGGGCATGTACATTCCCTTGGCGAACAGGTCGGCGGCCGTCACGAAAAGCGAAATCGAATCGCCCTGATTGCGGCAGGAGGCCTTGAGGTCGGATACGAAAAACCGCTCGTTCTCGATCAGCTCCGAGTCGAGCGTCAGCGAGAAGACATCGCTCTCGGGATTGAACAGGAAGACCAGCTTGGTCCCCTGAGCGAGCCTGAGCCCCGGAGAGAAAATGCCCGCCACGTTGTTCGCGCGCTTCACGTTCACGTCGAGCAGGTAGTAACTGTCGATACGCGAGGCCCCGGCTACGGAAGGAACCGAATCCTCGGCCGTCCGGGGCCGCTCCGAGAGCGAAGGCAAATAGGAACGCAGCGTGTTGCTGAAATACGAGAACATGTTCTCGTAGCTGAGCTTGCCCCGCAGCTCGGCGTCGGCGAAAGGCGAGTACAGCCCGATCAGCTTGCGGTCGCTTCCGTTCTCGGCAAGCAGGCGGATACGACCCGTCCGGACCGTATCGAGCTGGTTGACGTAGGTCATGTCGAAAATCTCGGCTTCCCCGTTGATGTTGTCGAGCGAAGTGCCTGATGCCTGCGCATGCAGTCCGCAGCGCACCCGCGACACCGTGTCGCGCCGGTTGAAATGCAGCTCGTGCAGATCGGCGTTGACCAGATTCAGGTCGAAATGATAGACGGGCTGCTCGCCGTTGAAATCGAGATCGCCGTCGAAATCGAACGTCATGTTCGGATCGTCCGACGCGATTTTCCCGGTAAACCGCCGGTTTTCGAAACGGCCGTCCAGCGCAATGTCCCGATAGGCGTAATCGTTGAACTCGAGTTTCGGAACCCGGGCGCGGGCATTCATCCGGAAACTCTGTCCGAATTGTCCGCTCACGTCGGCCGAGAGCGACACCCGGCCCAGCTTGGAAACCTCGAGCAGTCGCCCGACGCCGAAATCGGCGGTACCCAGCCGACCTTGGAAACCGGTCGCGCCGCCTTCGACCGGGCGGATGTCGAAATCGACCGAAGCCTCGCCCGCATCGGTCCGCAAGCGGCCGTCGGCTCGGAAATCGCTGAACAGCCCGTCGAAATGGCCCGAAAAGGCGATCCGCCCCATCCGCTCGACGAGCGGCAGGCTTTTCCCCAGCGAGCGTCCCGCTATGTCCTGCACGAAGTACTCGATATCGGCCGCATCGGTATGTAGCGACGAAACGTCGAACGAAAAGCGCGTCTCGGCCACCTCGGGCAATCCGTCGATTCCGAAACGAAGGCTCAGCGTCGTGCTGCGTGCGGTCGCTCGGCCGATACGGCCTTTCATTGCGGATACCGGCCCGTCGACGGAGCCCGAGGCATCGCGCAGCACCGTCTGCCAGCGCCGCAGTCCCTGAGCGAAATAGGCGATGGTACGGAAACTGACCGTCGAGCGGCTGAATTCGGAGCGTATGCGGACGTCGTTCAGGAAATCCTTATACCCTTTCCACGTGTCGTAGTCGAAATAGAGATAGGCCATCCGCACGTCCGACTCGTCGGTGGTCAGCCGCAGATCGTCGAAGCGCATGCCCGTTCCCGAAATGCCGAACGCCGGCGTCGAAAGGTTGCGGATATGCAGACCGCAGCGTTCGCGCAGCGTCAGCGAGTCGATCGCCAAAGCGACGCTGTCTCCCTCGACCGAAACGTCGCGGACCTTCAGACTGAAGCGGCGCACGTCCAGATCCGTGAAATTGACGCCGTACTCGCGAGGCTTCACATCGAACTTGCGATGCCGGAAATCCATGTCCCGGATCGTTACGCCGGCGGCATGAAGCCGGAATTTTCTTTTCTTTTCCCGTTTCTCCTTGCGCTTGATTCTTTGCAATATCTGTCTCAGATTGCTCGTCCGGGTGCTGTCCTGCATCAGATCGAAACGGACGTCCTCGAGGCCCACACGGCCGAGCGTCACGGCCCCGGTAAAGACATTCAGGCTTTGCAGGGGCACAACGATCCGCCCCGCGTACAACAGCGTGTCGCCATGGTAATCCTGCACATAGAAGCCGTCGAGCGTCACCCGGCTGAACAGCTTCAGATGCAGCTTGTCGACCGAGACGACCGTCTGCAACTTGTCGCTCAGAAAACCGGCGGCAGCGCGGCGCGCGAAATCCTGTATCCAAGGCAAATAGAGCAGCAGCGACAACGCCACAGGCAGAACGATCAGCGCAAGAATCGCCGCCGAGATGAAAGATCGTATTATTTTTATAACTTTGCCCATCGATCGCACCTTCCGAGGCATAAGACCCGCAACGCTTCCGGGACGGAGTTCCGGAAACGGCCGTGCCGCCGCGAAGGTACAAGTTTAGTAAAAATCGGACAAATAATAAAGCCGAAATGGACATAACGATCTTGGGAATCGAATCCTCTTGCGACGATACGTCGGCCGCCGTGATCCGGGGCAGACGGCTGCTGTCGAACGTCATTGCCAGTCAGGAAGTTCACCGGCAGTACGGAGGCGTAATCCCCGAGCTGGCCTCGCGCGCGCACCAACAGAATATCATTCCGGTCGTCGATCGGGCGATCCGCGAAGCGGGCATCGGCATGTCCGACCTGGACGGCATCGCCTTCACGCGCGGTCCCGGTCTGCTCGGCTCGCTGCTCGTAGGCGTCTCGTTCGCCAAAGGGCTGGCCCTGTCGCTCGACGTGCCGATGATGGAGATCAACCACCTGCAAGGACACATCTGCTCGCACTTCATCGACCTGCCCGACCGCGACCTGCCGCATCCCCGGTTCCCGTTCCTGTGCCTGCTCGTGTCGGGCGGCCACTCCCAGATCGTGCTCGTCAAGGACTACCTCGACATGGAGATCGTCGGCACGACGATCGACGACGCGGCCGGCGAAGCGTTCGACAAGTGCGCCAAGATCATGGGCCTTCCCTACCCCGGCGGCCCGGTGATCGACCGACTGGCCAAGGAAGGCGACCCGAAGCGGTTCAAGTTCGCCAAACCGTCGGTCGACGGATTCAACTACAGCTTCAGCGGGCTGAAAACGTCGTTCCTCTACTTCCTGCGCGACCGGATGCACGAAGACCCGCGTTTCATCGACGACAACAAAGCAGACCTATGCGCCTCGCTGCAAGCGACGATCATCGACATCCTGCTCGCCAAGCTCACGAAAGCGGCCAAGCAGTACGATATCCGCGACATAGCGATCGCCGGAGGCGTTTCGGCCAACTCGGGACTGCGCGACGCGATCGCGGAAGAGGGCCGCAAGCGGGGCTGGCGGACGTTCCTGCCCGAGTTCCGGTTCACGACCGACAATGCGGCGATGATCGCCGTAACCGGCTATTTCAAGTATCAGCGAGGCGAATTCGCTCCGATGGACATCTCGCCCGTCGCCCGCATCAGCCGGATGTAACGCCCCTCGCTTTCCCCATGACCGGTCCCGAACCGAAACGGAAACCGGAATTCATCCTTCCGCCGAACGAGAGCCGGACGCGGGCGGTGTTTTCGTTTATCGATATCGTGCGCCGCGTATAGCGTGAACGCAGAAAACCTTCCCGCAAAATCAGGACGGACCCTCGACCATACGGTCCAATTCCTTCGACAGAATACGGCATCGGGCATAAGCCGCAGCGATTCCGCGCAGGAAATTCTCCCGAATTTTGGCAACGGAACGAGGCCGGTTCTCGGCTTCCAATTCAAGGGGTACGGTATCCGCAACACAAACCGCGGCCGGCCTCGCGCAGGAAATCCGCCGATCTCTTGCCGGCCCCTTGCGAATGAAGGCGGGACAGTCTTTCCGACGAAACAGGAAAAAATTCCGCCGGCTTTCTGACAAAAGCCGGCGGAATAACCGTAACGGAAAGATATCTCTCCGAGCGTGCGTCTACTTGCGCTTCACCTCGACCTGCTCGTAGCCCTCGATAATGTCGCCCACGCGGACATCGTTGTAGTTCTCGATGTTCAGACCGCATTCCAGACCGGTCGTCACCTCCTTCACGTCGTCCTTGAAACGCTTGAGCGAGCCGAGCTTGCCCGTATAGACGACGATGCCGTCGCGGATCACGCGGATATTCGTATTGCGCGTGATCTTGCCTTCGCGGACCAGACAGCCGGCCACCGTGCCGACCTTCGTGATCTTGAACGTCTCCATGACCTCGACCGAGCAGACGATCTCCTCTTTCATCACCGGCGCGAGCATGCCCTCGATAGCGTCCTTGATATCGTTGATCGCATCGTAAATGATCGAATAGAGGCGAATCTCGATCTCCTCTTTCTCGGCCAGCTTGCGGGCGGCTGCCGACGGACGGACCTGGAATCCGACGATCACCGCATTGCTGGCAGCGGCCAGCAACACGTCCGATTCGGAGATCGGGCCGACCGCTTTGTGAATCACGTTGACCTGAACCTCGTCCTTCGACAGTTTGATCAACGAGTCGGCCATCGCCTCGATCGAGCCGTCTACGTCGCCCTTGATAATGATATTCAGCTCCTTGAAGTTGCCGATCGCGATACGCCGGCCGATTTCATCGAGCGTAATATGCTTCTGCGTACGCAACCCTTGCATGCGCTGCAGTTGCTCGCGCTTGCTCGCAATGTCGCGGGCCGAACGCTCGTCGTCCATGACATTGAACGTATCGCCGGCCTGCGGCGCGCCGTTCAGCCCCAGCACCAGCACGGGCGTCGAAGGCGGAGCCTCCGTCACGCGCGTACCCCGCTCGTTGAACATCGCTTTGACCTTGCCCGTGTAGACGCCCGAAAGCATCACGTCGCCGACGCGCAGCGTTCCGTTCTGCACGAGCACCGTAGCCACGTAGCCGCGCCCCTTGTCGAGCGTCGACTCGATGACGACGCCCTGCGCCTTGCGGTTCGGGTTGGCCTTCAGGTCGAGGAACTCGGCCTCGAGCAGCACCTTGTCGAGCAGCTTGTCGAGATTGATACCTTTCTTGGCCGAAATCTCCTGCGACTGGTACTTGCCGCCCCAGTCCTCGACCAGATAGTTCATCGCGGAAAGCTCCTCCTTGATTTTTTCGGGATTGGCACCCGGCTTGTCGATCTTGTTGATCGCGAATACCATCGGCACGCCGGCGGCGGTAGCATGGTTGATCGCCTCGACGGTCTGCGGCATCACATTGTCATCGGCCGCAACGATGATGATCGCCACGTCGGTCACTTTCGCTCCGCGAGCACGCATGGCCGTGAAAGCCTCGTGGCCCGGCGTATCGAGGAACGTGATACGCCGCCCGTCGTCGAGCTTCACGCTGTAAGCGCCGATATGCTGCGTGATTCCGCCGGCCTCTCCGGCGATCACGTTGGCGTTGCGTATATTGTCGAGCAGCGAGGTCTTGCCGTGGTCGACGTGTCCCATCACGGCCACCACCGGAGGACGCGGCACGAGGTCCTCCTCGCTGTCCTCCTCGGTGTCGATCGCCTCCTGTATCTCGACGGCCACGAACTCGACCTTGAACCCGAACTCCTCGGCCACGACGACCAAAGCCTCGGCGTCGAGCCGCTGGTTGATCGACACCATCAGTCCGAGATTCATGCAGGCCGTTATGACGTCGGTCACCGACACGTCCATCATCGTCGCCAACTCGCTGACCGTAACGAATTCAGTCACTTTCAGCACGTTCTTCTCCTGTTCCTGACGCTCCATCTCCTCGCTCAGGCGGGCCGACACGGCCTCGCGCTTGTCGCGGCGATGCTTGGCCGTCTTGAACTTCGAGCCTTTCGACGTCAGCCGGGCCAGCGTGTCCTTGATCTGCTTCTGTACCTCTTCGTCGCTGATCTCCGTCTTGACGACCGGTTTCACGGACTTGCCCTTTTTCCTGTCGCGCAGCCCGGATTTCGGACCGTGCTGGGAGCCGCCCTGCGACGAATACGGGCCGCCTCCCTGAGACTTCGGACGACCGTCGGGCCGGGCCGTAGCCGTCTGATTCTGCTTCTGAGTTATATCGACCTTATCCTTAGTAATGCGCTTGCGCTTCTCGCGCCGGCGATGGCCGTCCTCCCCTTTCTTTTTCTCGAAAGACTGCACGTCGATCTTGCCGAGCACCTTGGGACCCGACAGGCGGGCTCCCTCCTCGGGCCGGAACAAGTTGCTCTGATCGGCTGCGACCCGCTCGTCATAAGTCTGGCTCTGCACCACGACCGGAGCCGTCACCGGCTGCTCGGGCCGAGGCGACGGAGCCGGCTGCTCGGCAACGGCGACCGTCGACTGGACCGGTTGCTGCGACAGCTCGGCAGGCTTGGCATCGGCCGCCGGGGCGGAAGGCGCGGACGCTTCGGACGCGGCAGCAGGCTTTTTCGGAGACTCAGGTTTTTTCTCCGACGACGACGAACGCCCCGAGCGGCCGCCCGACAGATCGATCTTGCCCAAAATCTTCGGCGTGCTCATCGCCGCCACTTCGTCCTTAACGCTGATAACACCGCTTTTGACAAATACCTCGCTCTTGAAGCCCGACTCCTCTTCGGACGCCCCGTCCGATCCCTTACGAGTACCCAGCGAAACCGCCTCGTGCTTCAGGGCGATCTTCTCGCGGATATTCACTTTCTCGATGTTCTTGTTTCCTCCGAACTCCTTGTCCAGAATGGCATAGACCGCCGGCTCGATGATCGAGCTGGGCGAGTTTTCCACTTTGACACCCTTCTTCTCCAGAAACTCGATGATCGTCGTCTGTCCTACTTTCAACTCTCTTGCAACCTGATGGAGTCTCAGTCTTCTTGCATTTGGCATATTTCCTTGTTTTTCTTCGGTATTACCTTTGTATTCATCGCGCGCCTCTCGGCCTCGGCCGTGCGCCGGACGGATCGCTCGCGGGACAAAGCGGCACGGCATGCGCTCCGTCCGGCGACGTGTTCGTTATTCGAACTCCGACTTGAGGATATTCACGACCTCCTGCACCGTCTCGACCTCCAGATCGGTCCGCTTAGCCAAATCCTCTACCGAAAGCTCCAGCACGCTCTTGGCCGTATCGCAGCCGATTCCCTTGAGCTGATCGATGATCCACTCGTCGATCTCGTCCTTGAACTCGTCCAGCGCCACGTCCTCTTCCTCCAGCTCGCGGTACACGTCGATGTCGTAGCCGGTCAGCATGCTGGCCAGACGGATATTCAGGCCGCCCTTCCCGATCGCCAGCGACACCTCGTTCGGCTTCAGATAGACGGCTGCCGTTTTGGTCTCCTCGTTGAGATTGATCGAGGAGATCTTCGCCGGATTCAGCGCCCGCTGGATCAGCAGCTGGCTGTTGGACGTCCAATTCACGACGTCGATATTCTCGTTGCGCAGCTCTTTGACAATCGAGTAGATGCGCGAACCTTTCATGCCCACGCAGGCGCCGACCGGATCGACCCGGTCGTCGTACGACTCGACGGCCACCTTGGCCCGTTCGCCGGGTATGCGGACGATCTTCTTGATCGTAATCAGGCCGTCGTAGATTTCGGGAACCTCCATCTCGAACAGCCGCTCGAGGAACTCGGGAGCCGTACGCGACAGCACGATGTAGGGCGAATTGTTCTTCATCTCGACGCGGGCGACGATCGCCTTCACGCTTTCGCCTTTGCGGAAAAAGTCGCTCGGAATCTGCTCGGACTTGGGCAGCACCAACTCGTTGTCGTCGTCGTCCAATACCAGTATCTCCTTCTTCCACACCTGATAGACCTCGCCGGTGATGATTTCGCCGACCTTCTCGGTATACTTGTTGAACAGGTTGGCCTTCTCGAGGTCCATGATCCGGGAGGCCAGGTTCTGTCGGAGCGACAGCACGGCGCGACGGCCGAAGTCCGCGAGCTTGATCTCCTCGGCCACCTCCTCGCCCACTTCGTACGTGGAGTCGATCTTGCGGGCATCCGTAAGCGAGATCTGCTGGTTCGGGTTCTCGACCGTCCCGTCCTCGACGATCGTGCGGTTGCGCCATATTTCGAGGTCCCCTTTCTCGGGATTGATGATCACGTCGAAGTTCTCGTCCGTTTCGTAGGTCTTGATCAGCAAATGACGAAAAACGTCCTCGAGAACGCCGATCATCGTGCTCTTGTCGATGTTTTTAAGCTCTTTGAATTCCGCGAAAGTGCTTACGAGATTGAGATTATCCATGTGTCAATGTGAGATTTTCCGGCTCGCGTCCGGCCCGCTGCCGAACCGACGCGACCGCTATCCGTAATATTTTAAGTTCAATATCTCTTCGTCCTACAGGCGCACTACCTGAAATTCAGGTGCTCCGCCGTCGTCTTGATCGCATCGAGCGGAATCGTCTCCTCGCGGATCACGCTCTGGCGGCGCTTCTTTCCCTCGACGGCTACCTTTTCGGCATAAGCCAGCGTCAAAGCCCCGCCGTCGAACGCCTTCGCCTCGGCCGTCAGCTTGCGACCGTCACGCAAAACGACATCGACTTCGCGCCCCACCATCTTGCGGTACTGGCGCTCGCAAACGAGCGGCTGCCCGATTCCCGCCGAAACGACTGTCAGGGCGAAATCCTCCGCGTCGCGGTCGAACGCCCCGGTCACGGCGCGGCTCAGGGCAATGCAGTCGTCGATTCCGACGGTCGTATCGCTGTCGATCGTCACCTCGATCTCGTCGGAAGGCAATTGCCGGATTCCGACGACGAACCGGTCGGTTCCCGACAGCGCCTGCTCTGCGATCTCGCGTATGCGTTCCGTATCCATACCGTTTTCGTCCGTTCGGGGCCCGACGACTTTTCCGCAGGCCCGCTCATTCAACAAAAGGGGGGGACTGCCCGTCCCCCTCCCTTGATATTGATGCCTCGATGCAAATATACGTTATTTTTTCGGCCTCTGCAATATTTTCGCGTCATTTTTCGCTGAAACAGCCAGCATTTCGTTTTCCCGGCCCCGTCATACGTATCCAAAATACGGCGCAACGGAAACGACGCTTTGCCGAAAAACGCCTACTCGACTTCGTCGTTCTGCTTTTTCGGATTGAACGGCTTCAGGATGCCGCGCTTCGAAGAGCGGATGAAGTCGAGCACCAGATCGCGCTCGGGCGTGCGGGGCATCTGCGTCTCGACCACCTCGCAGGCGCGCGAGTAAGCGTAGCCCGACTGGAACAGGATACGGAACATCTCCTGAATCTCGTTGATCTTGTCGGCCGTGAATCCCCGGCGGCGGAGACCGATGAAGTTCGCTCCGACGAACGACAACGGATTGTGGGCCGCCTTCACGAACGGCGGCACGTCCTTGCTCACGAGCGACCCGCCGCTCAGCATCACATGCTCGCCGATACGGCAGAACTGATGCACGGCGCAATGGCCTCCCAGAATCGCCCAGTCGCCCACTTCCACCTCGCCGGCCAGCGAAACGCGGTTGACCAGTACGCAGTTGTCACCGACCGTACAGTCATGTCCTACATGCACATAAGCCATAATCAGCGTATTGCTTCCGACTGTCGTCACGCCCTTGGCCGCCGTGCCCCGACTGATCGTCGCGCACTCGCGAATCGTCGTATTGTCGCCGACCACGGCCGTCGAATACTCGCCCTTGAACTTCAGGTCCTGAGGCAGACCGGCCACAACAGCCGCCGTATGCACCTTGCAGTTCTTTCCCAGACGCGCGCCGTCCAGAATCACGGCACCCGGGCCGATCCAGCAGCCGTCGCCTATCTCGACGTCGGCAGCGATGTATGCAAAAGGTTCGACGGTCACGTCTTTTCCCAACTTTGCACCTTCACAAATATGAGCTGATTTGCTTATCATACCGGTTTGGATTAAATGATTACTCTGTCTGAAATATGCCGTTTCCGACTAACCGACCCTGTTCTTGGCGATCTGCGCCATCAGCAGGGCCTCGGTAACGAAGCGGTTGCCGACGAATGCCTTGGCCTCCATCAGCACGATGCCGCGCCGAATCGGCTCGGCGAGCGTCAGCTCGAACTGGAGCGTATCGCCCGGCACCACCTTGTCGCGGAACTTCACGCCGTCGATCTTCAGGAAATAGGTCGAATAGTTCTCCGGGTCGGGCACGGAGCTGAGCGCCAGAATGCCGCCGCACTGAGCCATCGCCTCGACGATCAGCACGCCCGGCATCACCGGCTCGTCGGGGAAATGGCCGACGAAAAACGGTTCGTTCATCGTTACGTTCTTGAACCCCACCACATGCTCGCTGTCCAGATGCATCACCTTGTCCACCAGCAGGAACGGGGGACGGTGAGGCAACAGGCGCTTGATTTGGTTGATGTCGTACAGAGGCTTGGCCGCCGGATCGATCCGGAACATCGGGCGCGTTCCGCCTCGTTTGATCTCCTTGCGGATCATCTTCGCGAACTCGGTATTGGCTGCATGGCCCGGCTTGTAGGCCACGATGCGTCCCCGGATGCGCTGCCCGATCAACGCCAGATCGCCGATCATATCGAGCAGCTTATGCCGCGAAGGTTCGTTCGGAAAACGCAGCCGCAGATTGTTCAGATAACCCTCGTTGACCTGCACGTCGCGCTTGTCGAATATTTTCGACAGACGGTCGAGCTCCTCGTCCGAAATACGGTTCTCGACGATAACGATCGCGTTGTCCAAATCGCCGCCCTTGATCAGATTGTTGTTGATCAGAGGCTCCAGTTCGTGCAGAAAAACGAACGTGCGGCACGGTGCGATCTGCTCGGCGAAATCCTCCATGCGGTCGAGCCGCGCGTACTGATTCCCGATGATCTTGGAATTGAAATCGACGTTCACGTTGACCGAAAACTCGTCGTCGGGATAGGCGACGATCTCCACGCCGCGCTCGGGAATGGAATAAACGGTCTTCTCGGTGATATGGAAATAGACGCGGTCGGCCGGCTGCTCGACGGTTCCCGCCGAAGCGATAGCCTCGACGAAAGGAAGAGCCGAGCCGTCGAGAATCGGGGTTTCGGGCGCATCGATGTCGATCTGCGCGTTATCGACGCCGGAACCCCACAGGGCCGCCATCACATGCTCGATCGTCCCTATCCGGACGCCTTTCTTTTCTATCGTGGTTCCGCGCGAGGTATCGACTACGTTCTCCGCCAGCGCGTCGACGAAGGGCTGCCCTTCTAGATCGATTCGACGGAAACGTATTCCGCAGCCGGAGTCGGCCGGGTTAATAGTCATCGTAACATCGAGCCCCGTATGCAGTCCCTTTCCTCGGAAAACAACCGGAGCCTTTAATGTTCTCTGTTTGTGCGACATGCTATATCGAAAAATTATTTTAAATGCAAAGGTATGAATTTTTTGAAAGAAATCGTACTTTTGTTCGACTTTTATAGCAAACGATGGACCGAGAGACAAAACCGTCACAAACGCCTCGTCCGCAGCCTCCCCGACAGCCCCGGGCACGCATTCCGCTGCCTTTCGAGAAACGCCCGTTCGACGCGGGCTCATGGGCTTACGAGCACCGGGTCGGGCTGTGCTGCATGGTCATTGCCTACCTGGCGTTCGGTATCGTGTTCGTTTCGGCCAAAATCGTTCTCCAGCAGCGCGTCACCTACAATACGATCTACATGGACCTGACCGATCTGCAGGCGGCTCTTCCCGAAGAGCAGGAGCCCGAGCAGCGGGACGAGCGCAGCGACTATCGCGACGTAAGGAATCTGGTCTCGGACGAGAACGGCCGCAACGAGTCGGTCGGAGAGCGGAGCGCGTCGTCGGGAAACCTTTCCGAAGCGACCGAAGAGTTCATGGAAAGCCTCGACGAGGAAGCCGCCGCCATCCGGGGCAGGATGCAGGCCTCGCGCGAGGCGTTCGAGCGGGGGCGCCGCGAGGAGCGCGAAATGATCGCCCGGCACAAGGCCCAGCGGGAAGCCAAGGACGGAGAAAAGCCGAGCGGCGTGAAGCAGAAGGGACGCGTGCTGGTCTCCTACTCGCTGCCCGGACGGACGGACGTCTACCTGCACACGCCGGCCTACCAGTGCGAGGGAGGAGGCGAGGTCACCGTAGCGATCACCGTCAACCGCAACGGCAAGGTAACGGCAGCCTCGCTGAAGGAGACCACGACGTCGAGCAATTGCATCAACGAGACGGCCGTCACGGCCGCGCGCAATTCCCGGTTCAATGTCGACGGCTCGGCCGCCGACCGTCAGAGCGGGACCATCACCTATATCTTCGTACCGCAATAGGCTTTTGGCAGTTTGGCATATTTCGCTACCTTTGCCCGCGACTAAAAGGATTAGGAAATATGTCTTACAATTTGCTGAAAGGGAAGAAGGGGCTGATTTTCGGCGCCCTGAACGAGAATTCCATCGCATGGAAAGTGGCCCGGCGCGCCGTCGAGGAGGGAGCCGAGATCGTGCTGACGAACACGGCCGTATCGATCCGCATGGGCACGATCAACCAACTGGCCGAGCAGTGCGGCACGATCGTCGTGCCGGCCGACGCCACGAGCGTGTCCGATCTGGAACGCCTCATCGACCGGACCATGGAGCACTTCGGCGGCAAGTTCGATTTCATCCTCCATTCGATCGGCATGTCCCTCAACGTACGAAAAGGACGCAAATACGACGATCTGGACTACGATTACCTGGCCAAGACGCTCGACATATCCGCCATTTCGTTCCACAAGGTCATTCAGGTGGCCCGCAAGAAAGACGCGCTGAACGACTGGGGGTCGATCGTCGCGCTGACGTATATCGCCGCCCAGCGCACGCTCTACGGATACAACGACATGGCCGACGCCAAGGCGCTGCTCGAGTCGATCGCCCGCAGCTTCGGTTATATCTACGGCCGCGAGAAGCACGTCCGCATCAATACGGTCTCGCAGTCGCCCACCCCGACGACGGCCGGCAGCGGCGTCATGGGAATGGGCGACCTGATGGATTTCGCCGACCGGACCTCGCCGCTGGGCAACGCCACGGCCGACGACTGCGCAGGCTATGTGCTCACGCTGTTCTCCGACCTGACGCGCAAGGTTACGATGCAGAATCTCTATCACGACGGGGGCTTCTCGAGCATGGGCATGAGCCGGCGGGCAATGAAGCTCTACGAGAAAGGGCTCGAAGTGGAATATCAGGATATCAAAAACAAGATATAGATAGCCATCGGGGTTTGTCGCCGGAGCGGTTCCGCGAGTCCTTCGGGCGCAACGCCGTGCACGGAAGCGGACGGGCGCATCCTCGAAGCAGGCAAGAGAACGCATCTTCGAACAGGCACATTCGGAAGCGGACAGGTCGTCGGGCCTGTCCGCTCTTATTTCGGCCTGTTCCTGCGCCGGCATGCGCCGCACGACTCCTGCCGAACCGGCCACAGGGGAAACGGCTGTCGAACAAACCGCCCGACAAATAAGCCTCAGCGGCTATTACGGAACATGGAATTAAGAGACAGGGGAAAATCGGTTTCTCGGGCTCGAGAGGCGACCTGCTCCGGCATGCGCATCGTTTTACGGCACTCGGCCGGCATACGGTCCGCCAGAATATTCCGCGATCCTCGGGCTCAATCCTCCGAGTCGGCGACCGTAACCCGTATCTTATCGATCCGGCGACCGTCCATCGCGTCGACACGGAGAGTCAGCCGGCGATACGCGAGCATCTCGCCCCGGCGCAGAAAATCCTTCCTGATCTCGAGCATCAGTCCGGCCAGCGTCTCGGCTTCGCCTTTCGCCTCGTCCAGATAGTCTTCATCGAGCGAAAGCACCTTCAGGAAATCGTTCAGATGCGTCTTGCCGTCGAACAGATAGGTATTCTCGGACAACTTCGTGTAAAACGACTGCTCGATGTCGGACTCGTCCGAAATCTCGCCGACGATTTCTTCCAGAATATCCTCCAGCGAGACCAGACCGAGCGTCGACCCGTACTCGTCGACGACGATCGCCATATGAATCTTGTTGTTCTGGAACTCTTCGAGCAGATCGTTGATCTTCTTATGCTCAGGCACGAAATAGGCGCGGCGGATCAGGTGCTGCCACTCGAAGTCGTCGCCGTGCGAAATATAGGGCAGCATGTCCTTTACGTAAAGCACGCCTTTCACGTCGTCGATCCCTTCCTCGCAAACCGGAATCCGCGAGAAGCCCGACTCTATGATCACGCGGCGGACTTCGGCGAAATCGTCCTTCAGATCGAGCGCGACGATATCGACGCGAGGCTTCATGATCTCGACGACTTCGGTATGCACGAAACCGACGATGCCGGACAGCATCCGTCTTTCCTCGACGGTCTGGTCGGTGGTCATCTCGATGGCGTTCGACAGCTCGTCGATCGAAATATTGACCCGCTTCTTGGCCACGCTCTCGTTGATGTAGCTCCCCGAACGGATCAGCACATAAGCCAGCGGACGGAAGACCGACTTGAGCAAAAGAAGCGGAATCGAAGTCATCCGGGCAACGCGCAAGGGGTTGTACGACGCGAATATTTTGGGCATGATCTCGCCGAAAAGCAGCAGCAGAAACGTCACGACGACCGTCTTGACGACGAACTCCAGCCCGGCCGCTCCGCCGAAATCCGTCAACGAATCGATCAGTCCGTTGGATAGAATCACGATGCAGATATTGACCAGATTATTGACGATCAGAATAGTGGCCAGCAAATATTCCTGCACCGACAGCAACTTCAGGATCGCCCGGCCGCTACGGCTGCGGCCCGTCTTGAGCTGAGCGATGTTGCGCGGAGTCAGCGAGAAAAAGGCCGTCTCGGAACCCGACACCAGCGCGGAGCAGCCGAGCAGCACCGCGATGACGATCGACACGGCAACGTCGTGGCCCGTAAACGGGCGAAACATCACGGTTTGTATGATACACTCCATCAAGGCCTCGGTATGAAATATGATCGGAACGCCGCCGGGTACGCCCGGTCTCCGGCCGTACCCGCCCCCGACTCATCCGTTCGGTCGCGGTTCGCGGCTCGGACGACGAAACGCCGCGCTAATCGAACAGCGAGCTGTTCTGGGTCTTGTCGCTCGGCGCGCTATCGTCCTTGAGAGCCACGCGCGAGCTGCGTCCTCCCTCCGCCGAATTGTCTTTGACGAACTTCACGTTACGACGCACGAAAGCCGGACGGTTCTCCAGCTCGTCGATATCGATATCGGACTCCTTGTCGCGCTTCGAAGCGATCATCTGCTGAGCGACCGGAGCGGCGAAAGGATTTTGCGCCTGAGGCGCGGCCGGTCTCGGAGCGGGTCGTTCGAACGGGCGGGGCGCTTCTGGAGCCGACGGCTGCGCCGCCGGAGCGACCGGCTTGTGTATCCGAGTCTTGAACGGACCTTCCGGCTCGCGGGCCTCCGGTTCGACGGACGGCTCCCCTTGCTCCGCCTGCATCCCGGGCTCCTCGGTCGGCACGCTTTTGCGCAGCGAATCCTTATAGCCCTGCAGAGGCGAATACGACACCATATTCATCTGGTTGTAGTCGAAACCGGTCGCAATAATAGTCACCTCGATGTCGGAGCCCAGCGAGTCGTCCTTGCCGGCGCCCCAAATGATGTCGGCGTTGTTTCCGGCGCGCTCCTGAATGTACTCGGTAATCATGTACGTCTCCTCGAGCGTGATCTCCTCCTCGCCCGAAGTAATGTTGATCAGTATGTTCTTCGCTCCGGCAATGTCGTTATGGTTCAGCAAAGGCGACTCGAGCGCCATGTTGGCCACCGCCATCGCCCGGTCCTCGCCCGACGCGCGTCCCGAACCCATCAGCGCAACGCCGCTGTTGGTCATCACGGTCTGCACGTCGGCGAAGTCCACGTTGACGGTGTTTTCGCGCGTGATGACTTCGGCGATGCCCTTGGCCGCCGTGGCCAGAATGTCGTCGGCCTTGTGGAACGCCTCGGTCAGCGTCAGTTTGCCGAAAATCTCCTGTATGTTCTCATTGTTGATCAGCAGCAACGAGTCGACGCACTCCCGCAGCTCGTCGATACCCTGATAAGCCTGCTTCATCCGCTTCGGCCCCTCGGTCTTGAACGGAATCGTCACGATCGCGACGGTCAGAATCCCCAGTTCGCGGGCCGCTTTCGCAATGACCGGAGCGGCTCCCGTACCCGTGCCGCCGCCCATTCCGGCCGTGATGAAGACCATTTTCGTCCCCTCGCGCTTGTAAATCTCAACGATCTCGTCCAGACTCTCCAGCGCCGCCTGCCGTCCTTTCTCGGGATTGTTGCCCGCTCCGAGCCCGTTCTGGCCCAAGCGCACTTTGACCGGCACCGGACTGTTGCGCAACGCCTGAGGGTCCGTATTGCACACCATGAACGACACGTCGGCAATCTCCATTTCGAACATGTGATTGACGGCATTGCTTCCGCCGCCGCCGACGCCCGTCACCATAATAATGGACGGGGAAAGTTTCGGAATCTCAAAATCGATGATCTTATCTACCTCGGGCATATCGTTTCCGCTTCGTTTTGTTCTGTTTCCGTCAATATATTGTGCCGCACGCTTCGGAGCAGGCCTCCGCAACGTGCGTACTAAATCTCGTTATCGTCGATCTCCTCGTCGAACATGTTGATCATTTTCTCCTTGATCTTGGAGAAAAATCCGGGTCCCCGGCTTCCTTTCTGCTTCTTGGCCTTCTTCGGCTCGAACTCCTCCTCCTCCGCGACGGACTCGCCGGGAGCGGACTGTCCGTAGCGGGACGCTCCCGCGTCGTTCCGATACAGATCGTTGATCTTCTGCCGGCTGACGCCGGCCTTGGGCTCGGTCGCATCGTAAGAACCGGAAACGGGACGGGGCGAAGAAACTTTCGGGCGGGCCGAACGCGCCGGACGGTCTTCGGCGAAAGCCTTGGCCAGAATTCCGACGGCCGTCGACATGTCGGGGCCCGTCGCCTCGTCAGGACTATCGGCCGCGAGCACCGCCTCGGGGCCCGCCACGCGGACGTCCATGCCCGTATAGCTTTTGAACAGCGCGTCCAGATCGCGCAGCTGCGCGCCCCCGCCCGTCAGCACGACGCCAGCGGAAAGCTTGTTCTGGTATCCCGACTTCTTGATCTCCTCGATCGCGAAATCGATAATATCCTGCATGCGGGCCTCGATGATCGCGGCCAGATTCTGGCACGAAATCTCCTTGGGCGCCTTCGCGCTCAGGCCGGGCGTGGTGATGAACTTGTCGGGCTGGGCCTTCTCGCGCATCGCTCCGCCATAGCGGGTCTTGAGGCTCTCGACATGCTTCTCGAGTATTCCGTAGGAACGGATATCCTTATTGACCACGTTGCCGCCCATCGGGACGATCCCCACATGGCGGATGATTTTCTTCTCGTAGACGGTCACGTCGGTCGTACCGCCCCCGATGTCAATCACGGCAACGCCCTCCTGCTTCTCGTCCTCGGAAAGTACCGCCTCGGCCGAGGCCACGGCATTCAGAAACAGGCCCAGCGGAGCGACTCCGCCGCGCTTGAGCGCCATCTCAACCCGGCTGATCGCCGTCGAGTCGCCCAGCAGAATGTTGAACGTCGAGGCGAGTTTGGTGCCGAACGTGCCCACCGGGCTCGAGGTTTCCTCCTCGTCGTCGACGACATAGCTCTGCGGAATGATCTGCAGTATCTTTTCCCCCTCGGGAGCCGGAACGTTGCGCATGCTGTCGTGCAGATGCTGCACGTCCTCCTGACGGATCTCGCCGCCCCGGCTGAACACATGGTACGGATGCTTCACGCAGCGGATATGCTGGCCCGAAACACCGGCGTAGGCTTCCGTGATCCGGATTTGCTGCCGCTGCTCGATAGCCGCCACGGTCGCCTTGATACTCTGCGAAACAAGCTCGATGTTCTTGATCTCGCCGCGAACCATGCCCATCCCCTGCACGGGGGCGACCTCCCGGTCCACGATCCGAATCCGGCCGTCCTCATCCTTCGTGCCGACGACCGTGACCACCGTGTTGGTTCCCAAATCGATCGCAACGACGTAATCTCCGTTTTCCACTCTGTTTTCCATATTATTTGACGCAGACAATCTGATCCTTGTATTTCAAATTCACGTACCGGTAGCGGTCCCATCCCTCGTAAAGCACCGCTTTCCGGTAAAAGCTCATCAGCTTGTCGAGCTTCTGCTCATACGCGTCGATCCCTCCGAGCACGATCACCTGATCGCCCGCCCGGGGCACGATCTCCACCTGAGGCTCGCCTTCGGTCTGAGGATCAGCGCCGTTCACGCGTATTTGCACGATGAACGCATTCCAGAAGTCATCATAACCGACGAATTTCACAAAATTAATCAGTTTAGCCAAAAACAAATAATTTTTCTCTACTTTTTTTTCGCCGCCTCCGGCCAGCGAGTCGAGCGGTCCGACATAGCCGCGGGGGAACGGCAGCTCGAAACGGCCCGTCACGATCGGGACATAACAGGAGAACTGTCTCTGCTGCGGCAGGATATAACCGTCGTCGGTCACATAGAAGTTATACCCGTCGTCGGTATTGAATCGCATAACGGGCTTCCGCTGGGCGATCTCGATCGTCAGGACGCCGTCGATCGACGCATAGACGCGGGCCGAGCGGACATATCCCCTCCGCCGGACGAAACGTTCCAGCTCGAGCGTATTGATCGACGAGAGCTCGCGTCCGACCAGCGGAATCTTTTCCGAGGCGAACCATCCCCGCACCATGGCCGGCGTGATGAACCCGCGCTCGGCGCTGTCGAGCACCACGACACGCACCTCGCGGCACGGTCTCTGCTGCTTCCGCTCGCGCGTGTAGCGCGACGACAGCAGCAGATAGACGAGGATGGCTGTCCACGAAAGCACGTTCAGGGTTATGACGAGCGGCCTTTTCAAAACACGACGCTATTTTTGTTCCGGTCTTCTCCGGCAAGAAGACCCGATTCGTTCCGTTCAAAATTAAGCACAATCGCGGTATCCGCGAAATTCGGGCCGGAAAATCTCCGGTCTGCCGGCCGGGAACCGCAGGAAATCTCTCAATCGGCTTTCGCGGCGGGCCGACCCGGGACGGACAGCGTCTCCGCGATCCGGCCGCAAAAGCGGTCGATGTCCCCTGCGCCGAAAGTCACGAGCAGTTCCGGATTCTCGTCCCGGATCGCATCGAGCAGTCCGTCCTTGGACACGACACGCGCGGGAACGGTCAGCAGCGGCAGCAGCATCTCGGAACGGACGCCCTCGATCGGCTCTTCGCGCGCCGGATAGATCGGCAGCAGCAGCACCCGGTCCGCCAGCGAAAGCGCCGAGGCGAATTCCTCGCAGAAATCCCGCGTGCGGGTGTAAAGGTGCGGCTGAAATACGACGGTCAGCCTCCGGCCGGGAAACATCTCGCGCAGGGAACCGATCGCCGCCCGCAACTCGTTGGGATGATGCGCATAATCGTCCATATAGACCCGACCGGGCTCGTTGACGTAGAAATCGAACCGCCTCCGGACTCCCGAGAACGAGGCGATCGCCTCGCGGAGCTTCCGCTCGTCGAACCCGGCAACCCAGAGCAACGCGGCGGCGGCCACGCAATTCTCCACGTTGACGCGCCCCGGAATGCCGAGCGTACACTCCTCCAGCCTGCGGTCGGGGAAAACCAGATCGAAGCGATACCGCCCGTCGTCGAGCACGCGGATCCGGTCGGCATAGAAATCGCAGGGCCCGTCGTAGCCGTACCGGTAAACCGAAATCTCCGGATTGCGCAGATCGAGCTCGACTCCCCGCTTGACGATCAGCGCTCCGCCGGGCTTGATCTGCGCGACGAACTGCGCGAAAGCCTCCTTCACGGCCTCGTGCGTGCCGTAAATGTCCAAATGGTCGGCATCGGCCGCCGTCACGACGGCCGCATCGGGATGCAGCTGCAAAAACGAGCGGTCGAACTCGTCGGCCTCGACGACCAAGCGCGGCCCGGATCCCAGCACCAGATTGCTCCCGAAATTCTTCGATATGCCGCCCAGAAAGGCGCTGCCTCCTCCTCCGGCGACACGGTTGAACCAAGCGGCCATCGTCGTAGTGGTCGTCTTGCCGTGCGTGCCGGCAACGGCCATCACGTACTTTCCCTCCGAAATCGCGCCGAGCAACCGCGAGCGCTTGACGACCTCGAAACCGCCGTCGCGAAAGAAGCGCAGCTGCGGATGATCTTCGGGGATCGCCGGCGTATAGACGACCAGCGTATCGTCGCTGCTGCGGAAGCCGGCCGGTATCGCGTCGGTCGACTCGTCATAGGTCACTTCGGCGCCCTCGCGCCGCAGCTCGGCCGTCAGCTCCGAAGGCGTGCGGTCGTAGCCGGCCACGCGCCGGCCTTCGTGCAGAAAATAGCGCGCCTCGGCGCTCATGCCGATTCCGCCTATGCCCAGAAAATAGACTTTCCCGTATTTCATTCCGATCGTTTTACGACTTTCAGTATTTCGTCCGCCACGCGGTCGGCCGAGTCGGCGACGGCCAGCGCGCGTATGTTCTTTTCCATTTCCGAGCGTACCGCATCGTCGGCCAGCAGCCGCCCGACCTCGGAGAATACCCGGACGACAGCCTCGCGGTCGGGCACGACGAGCGCGGCCCCCCGATCTACGAGCGCCATGGCGTTCTTGGTCTGATGATCCTCGGCCACGTTGGGCGAAGGCACGAAAACGACCGCCTTGCCGACCAGGCAGAGCTCCGAGACGGTGCCTGCCCCGGAACGGGCGACGACGACGTCGGCCGCTGCATAGGCCAAGTCCATCCGTTCGATGAAGGCCCCTCGCCAGATGCCGCGCGCATCGCGGCCGCGCATGAACTCGTCCATCTCCCGTTCGTAATACTTCCCGGTTTGCCAGATAACCTGAAACCGACCCTCGCGCACGATCTCATCCGCATGGGCCTTCATCGCCTCGTTCAACGTCCGGGTGCCGAGGCTTCCCCCGACGACCAGCACGACCGGTTTGCCGGCCTCCAGCCCGAAATGGGCCAGCGCCTCGGCTTTCAGCGCGGCGGCGTCCCCGAAAGCGGCGAAACGGCCGCGCAGCGGATTGCCCGTCAGCACGATCCGATCGGCAGGGAAAAAGCGCTCCATGCCCTCGTAGGCTACACAGATGCGCCGGGCCCGCGACGCGAGCAGCTTGTTCGTAACGCCCGCATAGGAGTTTTGCTCCTGAATCAGCGTCGGAATGCCCATCCGCTGCGCGCTCCACAGCACCGGAGCGCTGGCGTACCCCCCGAAGCCGACGACCACATCGGCCCCGAAGCGGCGGATCACCCGTCGAGCCTTGACCAACGACGCGAGCACCTTGGCTGGAACGGCCAGGTTGCGCAGCGTCAGCCGCCGCTGCAATCCCGCCACGGGCAGGCCGACGATCGGATAGCCAAGCGCCGGCACCTTCTCCATCTCCATCTTGCCCTCGGCCCCGACGAACAGGATGTCCAAACGGTCGTCCAGCCGGCGCCCGAGCGCCTCGGCGACGGCGACGGCCGGATAGATATGCCCTCCGGTGCCTCCGCCGCTCAGTATGACTTTCAATTTGCGTTCCTCGCTCATTTTGCGTTTCAACTTGATAGATCGAATAAAAAAATCCTGTCCGACATCCGGCCGGGACGTCGCTCCGCCTGTCCCGCCGTAACGGGATTCAGGCCCCTTTCTCCCCTCCATCGCCGATTCGCCGACCGGCCGGGCTTCGGATTCGGAATATCCGTCCGCCGGCCCGCTCAGTCGAGCATCGTCTCTCCCCGGGGCCGGTCCAACGACTGCTCCTTGACCTGACGGCTGATGCCCAGAATCAGCCCGAGCGCCACGCAGGTGAACACGATCGACGACCCGCCGAGGCTGATCAGCGGCAGCGTCTGACCCGTCACGGGAAATATGCACACCGACACGAGCATGTTGCAGATCGCCTGAAACGTAATCATCAGGCACAGCCCCAGCACGAGCAGACTCGGGAATGCCGTTCCGCACCGCCGGAAGGTCACGATGCCCCGGAAGAAAATGCAAAGGTACAAAAACAAAATGCCCATGGCGCCCACGAAGCCGTATTCCTCGACAATGAACGCATAGGCGAAGTCGGAATAGGAGTGCGGCAGGTTCGAGCGCTGGGTGCTGTTGCCGGGCCCCTTGCCCAGCAGTCCGCCCGAGGCGATCGCGATGCGCGCCTGCTCCTGCTGCAGATTGCCGTCGTCGCTCTGCTCGGCGACCTGCTCCGTCTCGCCGAGCAGCGAGCCGATCCCCAGCCGGTTGACCCAGGTGTGCGAGCGCCCGATGTCGAAAACGTACATGAACGAAACGGCCAGCACCATCGCAACGACCACCAGCGCGACGAGACGCCACAGTTCCCGCACGCGCACGCGCCCCATGTAAAGCATGATGCAGCAGGTGCAGAACGTAATGGCCGCCGTCGAAAAGTTCGACATGAAAATCGCCCCGCAGGCGATCGCGATCGGTCCCAGCACGGGAAGGGTCGTCTGCGTGAGAATATCGAGATTTTTCCGGGGGTTCTTGCGCCAGCCTCGCACGGTGAGCGCCGGAAGCAGCGGAATCCGATGGATGAAGCGCTGGCGCTTGGCCAGCTGCTGCGCGAGGATTGCTATCAGCGCGATGCGCAAGAAGTCGGAAGGCTGGAACGTCACGCCGATCACCGGAATCCGAATCCAGCGCGACGCGCTGTTCAGGTTGACCCCGATAAAAAAGGTCAGCAGCATGAACAGCAGCGCGGCGACGAACACCAGAGCCAGTAGCCGGGGCCGCGCATAGCGCTGGTAGTTGAGTCGGTGCACCGCGATCATCGCGGCGAATCCGAGCACGATGAACTTCAACTGGGCGAAAAAGTAATGCGACGTGTCGCCCCCGGCCTTACGGTAGGCCATCGATGCCGTCGACGAGAAGATCACGAGCAGCGAAGCGACCGACAGAATCGCGATAATCACCCACAGCACGCGGTCTCCCCCGAAAAAACGGTCGAAAAACCCCGGCTTTTCGGCCGAATCGGCCGAAAGCCCCCGCGTTTCCATTTTCCGGATATTCCCGTTCAGTTCCATTCCATCGGTTCTCTTTTAATAATTCCTCGTGCGCGTCCCCGGCAGGGCCGCTGCCCCCATCCGTACCGAGAAACGGCCCGGACGAATACGCACGACCGCAAGCCTCGCTCCGGGATACCGCTTCTCCGGACCACATCCCGTCCGCTCCGCCGGGAGGCTCCGGATGCGGGAAATTCTCCCCGTCCGCACGATCCGGACATTTCGTCCCGTCGGCCCTCCCGCCTCCGGAAGACGAGCCCCGGCACGGCTGTCGTCAACGGTGCTTCTGCGAGAGCGTCGCCACCCACTCCTTGAACTGACGCCCCCGTTCCTCGTAATTCTTGAACAGGTCGAAGCTCGCGCAAGCCGGCGAAAGCAGCACCGTATCGCCGGAGGAAGCCGCAGCCCGCGCCGCAGCCATCGCGTCGTCGAGCGAGTGCGTGTCTTCGATGCGGGGAATGCGCCCGTCGAAGGCACGGATCAGCTTCTCGTTGTCGACGCCCATGCAGACGAGCGCCTTGACTTTCGCTCCGGCCAGATCGTACAGTCTCGAATAGTCGTTGCCCTTGTCGGTTCCGCCGGCGATCCACACGACCGGCCGCGTCATGCTCTCCAGAGCGTACCATACCGAATCGACGTTCGTCGCCTTCGAGTCGTTCACGTACTCGACGCCGTCGATCTCGCCGCAAGGCTCCAGCCGGTGCTCGACTCCCTCGAACGAGCGGAGCGTCGGCAGAATCGCGTCCGGCTCGATCCCGGCGGACAGGGCGGCCAGCACGGCCGCCATCGCATCGTATGTGTTATGCATCCCTTTGATTCGAAGCTCGGAAACCGGAATTTCCAGCCGGCGGCCGGCAGCCTCGGCCCGTATCATCCCGTCGCGCAACACGGCAGCGCAATCGCCGCGCCGGACGCTGAACGGGAGCGTCCGCATGGAGAGCGGATGCTTCGGCAGATTCTCGAGCGTCAGCGGATCGTCGGCGCAATAGATAAAGCAGTCCTGCGGACGCTGGTTGCGCAGGATGCGGAATTTGCTGTCGACATAGTTCTGCAGCCGGTACTCGTACCGGTCCAAATGATCGGGCGTAATGTTCGTCAGCACCCCGATGTCGGCCCGGAAATCGTAGCACCCGTCGAGCTGAAAGCTGCTCAGCTCGATTACGTACCAGTCGCGCCGCTCCGTGGCGACCGACAGCGCGAAACTCCGGCCTATGTTGCCTCCCAAAGCGACGTTCGCGCCCGCGCGGCGCAGAATCTCGTAGGTCAGCGTCGTCGTGGTCGTCTTGCCGTTGCTGCCCGTGACGCAGATCGTGCGGGCCGATGTGTACGGGGCGGCGAACTCGATTTCGGACACGACCGGAATTCCGCGTTCGCGGACCGCCTTCATCATCGGCGCCTTGTCGGGAATGCCGGGGCTCTTGACGACCCGGTCGGCATCGAGTATCCGCCCGGCCGTATGCTGTCCCTCTTCGTAGGGCACGTTCCATTCGGCGAGCAATGCTTTATACTTGGGCGCGATAACGCCCATATCCGACAGGAATACGTCGAATCCTTTCACGCGGGCCAGCACGGCCGCCCCGCAGCCGCTCTCGCCTCCTCCCAACACGACAATCTTCGGCATGGCTATCTGATTTTAAGCGTAACGAGCGTAACGGCCGCCAGCAGCAACTGCACGATCCAAAAACGCACGACGATCTTCGACTCGAAATATCCTTTTTTCTGATAGTGGTGATGCAGCGGAGCCATCAACAGCACGCGCCGGCCCTCGCCGTAACGTCTTTTCGTATATTTGAACCAGCCGACCTGAAAAATGACCGACAGGCTCTCGACGAAGAAGATTCCGCACAGGATCGGCAGCAGCAGTTCCTTGCGGATCAGCAGCGCGAACACGGCGATGATCCCGCCGATGGCCAGGCTTCCCGTGTCGCCCATAAATACCTGCGCCGGATAACAGTTGTACCACAGGAAGCCGAACAGCGCCCCGGCGAAAGCCGCCGCATAGACGACCAGCTCGCCGCTCGACGGAATGTACATGATATTCAGGTAATCGGCATAAATCACGTTGCCCGACAGATAGGCCAATATGCCGAGCGTCACGACGATCGTGGCCGACACGCCCGAGGCCAGCCCGTCGAGTCCGTCGGTCAGATTCGCCCCGTTCGACACGGCCGTGATGACCAGAATCGCGACCGCCACGTAGGCGATCCAGCTCCACCACTCGGAGCGGGGACTGTCGCCCGGAATCAGCCAGTGGTAGTCGAACTCGTTGTTCTTGACGAACGGGATCGTCGTCTTGACGCTTTTTTCGGCCGGCGTCACATAGACCGGACTGCTCTGGCCGTTCTCGGTCACGTACTCGATCTGGGCGCGAGGCGACTTGCCTTCGAGCTTCTCCTTGACGACGATCTGCGGACTGAGCCACATCGCGCAGCCCACGATAACGCCGAGTCCGACCTGACCGACGATCTTGTACCGGCCGCTGAGACCTTCCTTCCGCTTGCGGAACACCTTGATGTAGTCGTCCAGAAAGCCGATCAGCCCCAACCATACGGTCGAGACGATCATCAGCTGCGTATAGACGTTCGTCAGATCGCCCAGCAGGAGGATCGGAACCAGAATCGACAGCAGAATGATCAGACCGCCCATCGTCGGCGTGCCCCGTTTCTGAAGCTGCCCCTCGAGGCCGAGATTGCGCACTTCCTCGCCGATCTGTCGGCGCTGCAGCAGGCGGATGATCTTCCGGCCGAAAATCATGCCGATCGTCAGCGCCAGAATGATCGCCATCGCCGCGCGGAACGACAGCGAGAGAAACATCCCCACGCCGGGAATGTCGAAATGCTGCGAAAAATACTTGACCAAATGGTATAGCATAAACTACACGTTTTCTAATGATTCCATCGATTGTCGGCGACGAACGCTTTTTCGAAAGGATCAGGATCGTTCCAGTCGCGTCCGAGCGACGGACTCAGATCGACTTTCACCAGCGAGTTCTTGTCCCGACAATACAGAACGGGCGCATCCAAAAATACAGGCACGCCCACCATCATACTCGAACGAACCTTCCCGTCCGGACCTACCAAGAGAGTCCGGCCCTCGTGATACAAAATGCTCATATCGCCGAAGCGGTCGAAGCAGCCAACCAAAGAATCCATGACATACTGCCGCTTTACGCTCAGGTTATCGTCGAGCACGGCCAGCCATCCGTCGTCGGTCCGGATCGCCCACTCGTCCTCTCGGTCCACTACGGGCCGGAATCCCCCGCTCTCCGGCGAGAACCGGTCGCATCCGTTATGATAGATGGTCTGTATTTCTCCGCCCGAAATGTTCTCCACGCTATTCTCGGCCACTTGTTCTCCACTCTTCGCGTAAAGCGCTATTTTTTTCTTCCCGACCAACAGCAACCGATCGTCCGTCCACGGAATCGAAGAATACACGGCATCTCCCTTGTTTTCCGCGAGGCTCTCGAAAAACATCCTCCGTCCGTTTTTCTTATCGAAAGCCGCCAGATAGGCGGCCCCATAAGGGATTAACCCTCTTACTCCGTCGGACAATCCCTTATGGACCAGAACGACCGTAGTGTCCGTTTCGTAAATCCGGGAAACCCCCGATTTTCGATCGGGCAGCGGGGTCGCCCACAAAACGCCCCCGTCCCGATCGAACGCGAACAAGCTGTCGCAGGACGCTTGATACAGAACGGGCTCCGAAAGCATCGAAGTCGAGAAAAGCAAATTGGAAGTCAGGTAAAATTTCGCATCGGCGTTCAAAAAAAGCAAACCGAAGCCACACGTAAGGACCGATAATGCTATTTCACTTGCTGTCAGCGGATTGCTATAGGTTCGAAACGGACGACTCCACCCTTTTCCCGAATACAGGTCGACCCAATGAAGTCCCTCGGCGGAAACCAGAACCGCCGAGTCTCCCGCAACGACCTGATTCCAGCTGCCTCCCCGACATTTCAATTCCCGTTCCCACAATTCTCGGCCGGTCCTCAAATCGATTCCCTTGAGACACGATCGATTCTTACCGTACCCTAGAGCGATGCCCTCATCGCTCAAATAATAGAGTCGGCATCGATTCTCGGACAACAGCTCACCGGTCGCCGCATCAAAGCACCGGTTTCGGACACCGTCGGACTGTACTAGAATATCTCCGCAAAAATTCACGGAATTGAACCGGGCGACTATTCGAGGATATCGGACATCCTGCGCCCAGCGAACCGCACCCGTACGCATCTCCCACCCGACCAGTTTTCCGTAAGGCTGGATATACTTGCCGCTCGGCGTCAGTCTGCTCAGCTGGCAGATCGCCCGATCACAGTCAGGGCGGACGTCGAAACCGGAAATCACATACGAGGAGTCGAAACTATACCGCACGGCCCGAAGGGCTCTGCCGGTCACGCTGTCGCGGCCGGCGACGATCGTATCGACGCGCATGCCCAGCGCGTTCGGGTCCTGAGCCGCTACGGCCGTGCATAAAAGCGGGAGCAAAAGCAAAAGGCGTTTCATGTCGCAGTCCGTTTCTTCTATTCCAGTCCCATCGCCCGGCGAACCTCCTCGCGGTCGTCGAAATGATGTTTGACGCCGCCGACGTCCTGATAGGTCTCGTGTCCTTTGCCGGCCACCAGTACGATGTCGCCCGGCCGCGCCAGCGCGATGGCCGCCTTGATCGCCTCGCGCCGATCGGCAATGCAGAGGTAACGCGAGGAGGCGTCGAGCCCGGCCTTCATTTCCGCAAGAATCGCCTCGGGATCCTCCTTCCGGGGATTGTCCGAGGTGAGCACGGCCAGATCGGCCCCGTCGGCCGCGATGCGAGCCATTTCGGGACGTTTCGTCCGGTCGCGGTTGCCTCCGCAGCCTACTACCACATACAGCTTCCGGTCCTTGCCCCTGATTTCGTCGATCGTATCGATGACGTTCTGCAACGCGTCGGGCGTATGCGCATAGTCGACGATCGCCGTCACGCCGTCGTGCGAGCGGATCGATTCGAAGCGGCCGTCCACCGGTCCCAGGCCGCTCAGCGTGCGTAGCACCTCGTCGCGGTCGGCGCCGAGCAGCAGGGCGGTCGCATAGACGGCCGTCAGGTTGTAGGCATTGAAACGCCCCAGAAACTTCACCCAGACCTCGCGGCCGTCCAGATCGAGCTGCATGCCGTCCAGCAGCATCTCGACGACGCGGCAGCGGAAATCGGCCATCGTGCGCAACCCGTAGGTTCTGACGGGAGCCTTCGTGTTCTGCACCATGACTGCACCGTTGCGGTCGTCGGCGTTCGTCAGCGCGAACGCCTCTTTTCCCAGCGCGTCGAACAGCATTTTTTTCGCGCGGATATACTCGGCGAACGTATGGTGATAGTCCAGATGGTCGTGCGTGATGTTCGTGAACACGGCCCCGGCGAAATGCAACCCTTCGGTGCGGTGCTGCACGAGGCTGTGCGAGCTGACCTCCATAAAGCAGTACTCGCACCCCCGATCGACCATCTCGGCCATCATCCGGTTGAGCCGGACGCTGTCGGGAGTCGTGTGCGTCGACTCGCGCCGCTCGGAGTCGATGCAGTACGTCACCGTCGAGATCAGGCCGACCTTATAGCCGAGGCTCCGGAACAGGCGGTACAGCAGCGTCGCGGTCGTCGTCTTGCCGTTGGTCCCCGTCACGCCGACCAGCCTGAGCGACCGGCTCGGATCGCCGTAGAAAGCGGACGCCATGCGTCCCAGCGCGACCGACGAGTCGGCGACGCGCAGATAGGCTACTCCCTCGGCCAACCGCGCGGGCATCGTCTCGCAGACGACCGCGACGGCCCCCGCCCCGACCGCCGCCTCGATGAAAGCATGCCCGTCCGCCTGCGTGCCTCGCGTAGCGAAAAACAGCGCGCCGGGAGTCACCCGCCTCGAGTCGAACTCGAGCGACGAGACGTTCGCCGAACAATCGCCCGCAGACTCCAGTACGTCCGCCGCTTTCAAAAGATCGTTCAATAACATGCCTTGCGCTTTTTATCCAATGTACAAAAGTAGGGTTTTCATACGCAGAAATACAAAACGAGACGCCTTTTAATCGACAACTTATCGACAATGCGACCCGGCACGGCCGACCTACGACCGCTCCCTCGGAGAGTGTTCCGGAACTTCCTTGCGCACCGTCTTGGGCCCATGCTCCCCGGCTCCGGCGATCACCCGGTCGATCGACTCCTTGTCGCCGGCCACCCATACCATGTCGTAAGGGCGGAAACGGACCAGACTGAGCGGTCGAACGTAAGTTCCGTCGCTGCGGTCGATACCGATGATCAGACAGCTTCCGCGCGTCATCATGCCGAACTGGGCAACGGTCATGCCGATCAGCACCGAGCGCTCGCCTACCGAAAACTGGTACATTGTCACATCTTCGCGGTCGACCGGCGACAGAGGCACCTCGACCGCACGGGCGAACTGCTGCAACTGCTCGTCCGTACCGACGACGGAAATCCGGTCGGCCGGCATGAAAACGGTCTCGGCATGCGGAGCATTGACACGGTGACTGCCCCGCAGGACCGAAACGACCGTCACGCCGTAGCGCAAACGCAGGTTCAGCTGTCCGAAGCTGCGGCCTACCAGCGGACTGTCGCCCGACACGGTCAGCCGGGCCAGATGCAGATGCTTCGCCTGCGAATCGGCCGTACGGACGACCGTGCTGAGTTCCTTCTCGTTCAGATTGGCGAAGAACCGCTTCTCGAAACGCAGGAACTGCCGTTTGATCCGCTTCCAGAACAGAATCAGCGACAGCATCACCAGAGCGAACGTAATCAGCGAGCCGAACCGGGAAGTGCTCAAATGAGCCACGACCGTCATCAGAAACATCAGCGCGACGAGAATTCGCAGCACGACGAGCGTCACGATCAGCCCGTGATTGAATCGCGGATCGTTCCACAACGGCACGAAAAGCCGTTTGCTGAGGTGCCTCAGCGCGAGCGCCCACAGCAGCGGAGCCATGACGAGGACGGTCGTCGTCGTCGCGATCAGTTTGCCCCAGAAACCCTCGAACTTGCTCTCGATCCAAGGAGCGTAATAGCTCGAAGAGATCCAGACGACGCCCCCCAGCAGAATCGAGTAGAGCGCAATATTGAGCAGCGACCTCTTCAAGAACCTCATCCACTCGCGCTCGGTGTTGACGGTCTGAGTACCGGCGTCGTAACGCTTGAGCAGGCTCTTCACATGCGCGGGCATGATCCGGTCGAGCCAGCGGTAAGCCGGCTCGCTAAGCCGGATGATGAACGGAGTGGTGAAGGTCGTGACGACCGAGACGGCCACGGCCACCGGATAAAGGAACGAACTGGTGACACCCATCGTCAGTCCGAGCGAGGCGATGATGAAGGCGAACTCGCCGATCTGCGCGAGCGAGAACGACGACTGGATCGCAACCTTCAGATTTTGCCCGGCAGCCAGGAAGCCGAGCGTCGCATAGAAAATCTGCCCGACCACCACTACGAACGTCAGGAACAGAATAGGACCGAGGTATTGCACGAGCACGGCAGGCTCGACGAGCATGCCGACCGATACGAAGAAGATCGCTCCGAACAGGTCCTTGACCGGAGCGGTGATCTTCTCGATGCTCTCGGCCTCGGTCGTACCGGCCAGAATGGATCCCATGATGAAAGCGCCCAAGGCGGGCGAGAACCCGGCATAGGTCGCCACGACGACCATGCCCAGACAGAGAGCCAGCGACACGACGAGCAACGTCTCGGCATTAAGGAAGCGCCGGATACGCTTGAGGAAAGTCGGAATCAGATAGATGCCCACGACGAACCACAGCACCAGAAAGAAAACGAAACGGAAAAGCTGCCACGACACGGACAGGTCGGCCACCGCCCTTTGGGCGAAAAGCGTCGAAAAAAGCACCATCAGCACGACCGCGAACAGGTCTTCGACCACCAGCACACCGAACACGAGCGACGTAAACCGCTGATTGCGCAGCCCCAAATCGTCGAACGCCTTGATGATGATCGTCGTCGACGACATCGACAGCATGCCGCCCAGAAAAACGCTGTCGGTTGACGTCCAGCCGAGCAGCTTGCCGGCCATGAACCCGGTGCACATCATCCCCGTGATGATGACCAGCGCGGTCAGCAACGCCGGGCCGCCCACGTTGACGAGCTTCTTGAAGCTGAACTCCAGTCCCAGCGAGAAAAGCAGGAAGATGATGCCGATCTGAGCCCACAGGTCGACGTTCGCCATATCGGAAACTCCCTTGAGCAGGAAATTGCCGCTGCACAGAAAGCCGGCTACGACATAGCCCAGCACGACGGGCTGCTTGAGTCTTTTGAAAAGGAGCGTCGTGATTCCCGCCACGGCGAGGATCAGCGCCAGATCGGATATCAGCGGATCGAGATGCGACATAGCCTGAAAATATACCCGCTTCCGTCACGGCCGACCGAAGCGCGGCGTACAAGAATTTTCCGGTTGATTATTTCGACGCCGCAGGACACGCCGCGCTTTGAGAGCCTGCTGGGAGACG
>OGZA01000085.1_pt1 | contig 67744 bp, 42 predicted proteins | sample 1576591 | NCBI WGS metagenome assembly OGZA01 (sample SAMEA3541565, study PRJEB24748) | human gut metagenome | biome: human gut; feature: human-associated habitat; material: faeces | place: China | collected 2012
AACTTTTTCATGCAAGCATGAAAGTTCTGCATTCGATTTGCATTATCTTTGCAACGTGTACTAAGCTTTTCCAGTATGAAACAAGAATTACCTACTATTCCCGGCCCTATCGGTGTATTCGACTCCGGATATGGCGGACTTACCATTCTGAGTAAGATACGTGAAGCCTTGCCCCAATATGACTATATCTATTTAGGAGACAATGCACGTACTCCCTATGGCACACGATCTTTCGAAATTGTATATGAATTCACCCTACAGGCAGTCACTAAACTGTTTGAAATGGGATGTCATCTTGTTATCCTGGCTTGCAATACGGCATCTGCCAAAGCATTACGCAGCATACAGATCAATGATTTACCCGAAATGGATCCGGCACGCCGTGTATTGGGTGTCATCCGCCCTACCGTTGAATGTATAGGGAGTATTACACAGAGCCGCCATGTCGGTGTTCTTGCCACAGCAGGAACCATTAAATCAGAATCCTACCCGTTGGAAATTCATAAGCTTTTCCCGGATATTCAGGTAGCAGGTGAAGCCTGTCCGCTATGGGTATCTCTCGTAGAGAACAACGAAGCGGAAGGAGACGGGACAGATTATTTTGTTCGTAAATATATCAACGAACTACTGGCAAAAGACACGCAGATTGATACTGTGATTCTTGGTTGTACTCATTACCCCTTGCTATTACCTAAAATAAAGAAGCACATGCCAGACGGAATTACCACCGTGGCGCAAGGCGAACTGGTAGCCGACAGCTTGAAAGACTACCTCCACCGACATCCGGAAATGGATGCCAAATGTACAAAAGGTGGAAACTGCACTTACTACACCACGGAAGCAGAAGAAAAGTTCATTGAATCGGCATCCACCTTCCTGAAAGAGGCGGTAACCGTACAACGAATAGAACTATAATCATCAATATTTACCGGAAAACAAACCTTTTCTCCAAAATACTTGTTATATTTGTAATATTAAACCTATTAATACTTACCATTATGAAATCAACAGACTATAGCCGCACAGTTGAAGTGTTCAAAGGATCACCGTGGGAAGCAGAACTTGTTAAAGGTCTACTCGAAAACAATGGTATAGCAACTATTATCAAGGACGGGCTTATGAGCACCATCGCTCCTTATATAGCACCGGATGTAACCATTCTCGTAAGTGAGGAAAGATACGAGGATGCCATGGAGATAATTCGTGAGCGCGACAAAGGAAAAGACGAAGAATGACCTTTTCACCCTCCTACTCAAAACCACATAAGAACGATATACAACACATGGAACAACAATTTTTGAGAATAGCTGTAAAAGTAGGCAGCAATGTCCTGACGCGCCGTGACGGTACTCTGGACGTAACACGTATGTCTGCCTTAGTAGATCAGATAGCCGAACTGCATAAAACAGGAGTAGAAATTATACTTGTCTCATCCGGAGCCGTAGCTTCCGGACGTAGTGAAGTGCATTCTGCCAAGAAATTGGATAGTGTAGATCAGCGTCAGCTTTTCTCTGCCGTCGGGCAGGCTAAACTTATCAACCGTTATTACGAACTCTTTCGGGAACATGGCATTGCTGTAGGGCAAGTGCTGACTATGAAAGAGAATTTTGCAACACGCAGGCATTACCTCAATCAAAAGAACTGTATGACGGTAATGCTGGAAAATGGGGTCATACCTATTGTCAACGAAAACGATACAATCTCTGTAAGTGAACTGATGTTTACGGACAATGATGAGTTGTCCGGTTTGATAGCATCCATGATGGATGCGCAGGCATTGATTATTCTAAGTAACATCGACGGTATTTATAACGGTTCTCCTGCCGATCCCACTTCTGAGGTCATCCGGGAAATCGGCCAGGGGAAAGATCTTTCTTCTTATATACAGACTTCCAAATCCAGCTTCGGCCGTGGCGGAATGCTTACCAAAACCAATATCGCCCGTAAAGTAGCCGACGAAGGTATTACTGTTATCATCGCCAATGGTAAACGGGATAATATTCTTGTCGATTTGATTCAACATCCTGAAAGTACTCTCTGCACTCGCTTTATACCTTCTGCCGAACCTGTATCCAGTATAAAGAAATGGATTGCTCACAGCGAGGGATTTGCTAAAGGCGAGTTACACATCAACCAGTGTGCTACCGAAGTGTTAAACTCAGATAAAGCAATCAGTATCCTACCCATCGGTATAACTGCCATTGAAGGAGAATTTGAAAAAGACGATATCGTACGGATCATCGACTTCGAAGGAAATCCGGTAGGAGTAGGCAAAGCAAACTGCGATTCTGTTCAAGCCAGGGAAGCAATGGGAAAGCACGGGAAGAAACCTGTGGTACACTATGACTATCTGTATATAGAATAGAAAAAGAAACAGGAATTTATTCCATTTCAGAATTTATAACCGACACGGTAAGTTATAGTCTGTGCCTTGAGTATCTCATTTTTATCATATTCAAACTTTACACATTCTTCCGCACTGGTACATATCCGATTATGATACTCTCTTGTCAATTCACTGAGGTTTCTTTTATCGAGATTAGATTCCATCAGTTTCCTCTGCGTATCGGGACTTTCCTGAAAAACTTCGAAGATGGGACGTATTATTTGCATTCGGCGTTGCCTCCAATTACCGGCACCACCAATTTCACCATTATCATCCGTAACACAAGTAGAGTACATTTGTCCCTGTTCATTTTCGAAGAAGAAGTAGCTGGTTTCTTCATTATATAGATAGTACAGGCTGATGATCCCTTTGATCAGGTATTCCAAAAAATACACTTCTTTTTTGTTATTCAGTTCTATGGTACGACTGACATAGTATTTATCATTATCCGTCAGACGATAACCGATAATGTCAGCAGGCGAAAAAGTCTGATATTGTTTTTCTCCTGCCGCCAAGAAGATGCAATTATGTGAATTGTGCGTTGCGGTCCGATAATCAATTGTTCCATTTATAGTATCATTTTGCAGCGTAATAATGTAACCAGAATGAGGATTAACCTGTGCTTTCAGATCAATAATGCAACACAGAAGAAGATTAGCAATAAACCTGATTTTTATTTATTTTTTCATGTTATTAACCAAGTTGGTTCTTTTACGAAGGAACAAACTATTTTAAACAAAACAAAGCCTATATCATCCTTTTTTGTACTATATCTCATACCATCTGCAAATTATACGGATTATTATAAATTCAATTTGCCCAAACACATCATTTTCCTTATAATCAATGAATATTCTTAGATATTCAACAAACTCAATTGAATAAAAAGTCATCCGGCTGGTATCCTTTCCTGTGGCAGTATATACATGTGTCACAGTGCGGGACTACGGACAGCTCAGATACTTTCTCAGGCTGAGACTATGAATACCCCTGCCTCTGAAAACCATTCTCAAAGACAGAGGTAATTTAGATTAGTAAATTAAAATCTTAACATTCAGAACAACCAGACAACATATCTGGTTGAACGGAAAAGCAGAGAATGAAGCATAACTGCAACAAGTATCACTTTTTTTTATAAAGATTCGCTTTTACTGCAATCTCGTATCCTAAATATAATCCAAATAAAAGAAGTACTAGGTAGTTATAGAATACAGATATTTTATATAAAGAAAGCATTAGATAGATAGCAAAATAGAAACAGAAAATTAATGTTACTATATTTCGAGAACCTAAATAAAAAGCTTGAATTATAGGTTTGTGAGATATTCTAAGTTTACTCTTGGGAGAAGTTTTTTTAAATAGAGATATAATCCAAGTCAACAAAATGAATACTGACAATAGAAAGATTATCAACCTGATAAAAAAAACACAAGGGAAATTTGCTACATACTGATAAAATAGACAATAAAAAAGTGCGAAGATACATGTAGGAACAAACATGTTTTCACCAACTATCACAATATTTTTTTTCATATTTTAAATATTTTAATTTTAGAACCAACTTTTTATAGTTTCCCATAAACTTAGTTTTTTCTCAACAGGTTGTTGTCGTATTTTCTCTGTATGCGCTTCAACCGCATTTTTACTAGGATCCGGGTTTGTTAATTCAAGCCCAAATTCAGTAGCTAAGCCAATAGCACCAACACCTAATCCTATCTTTGTTTTTTTTCCACCATCATCCGGATCTCTTTTCGGCATTGGATCTCCACTTGGTGTTGTAGCTGTAATGTTATTCTCGATACTTTTTGCTACATTAGCCTGATTCTTATCCAGTCCTTCTTTATTTCTTCGGTCTCTGCTTCTTTGATGCTTATACTCTGGACTTGATGCTTGCTTAACATCATAAAACATTAAGAACACGATTCCACTCGTCAATACAGCTTGATTCTTTATGGAAGAAACAACATTATTAACCCCTTGTTTTATATCCTTTACCATTTCCTGACTGGTAGGATAACGAAATGGAGGTTGAGATGGAGAATAATATATAGGTAGTGGGGAGTAAGCAGGTACAGTAAGCGGAATTCCTTGTCTCCCGTCTGGGTCAATCTTATTCATCGGATTATTCCCACAATACGCATACGGGCTCACCGCATAATATTTCTCCGCCAACGGATCCATCGTCGTAAACCTTCCCAACGCAGCATCATACATCCGTGCACCGTAATCCATCCAGTTCAGCCCGTTCTTACGTTCAAACTCCTTGCCGTTATACTTGTAAGGCTGTTCATTCTGCTTTCCGTCGCTAGTCTCCGCCATGGGAAGACCGTAGGGATAGTAGTGGTTAAACTGAATATTATGGTTGCCACCATCAATCACAGCACGGACATTGCCAAGATGATCGTTGAAGTAGAAGTAATACGTGCCGCCTTCAATATAGCCGCCATCAAACAGAATCCTTTTCAAAGAGCCATTCTCATAAATGACACTCCCGGCATAGTCACGAGATATGCTGCCTTGCGTCACCTTGAGCTTCCTGCCATCGGCGGCATAAGTGTATTTATGCGTTACACCGTCAATGGTCAGCAACTCAGGCAAATATAATGAATTATAAGATATGGCGGTTATCTTTTTATTCAAATCTTTCGTAAGGTTGCCATTTTTATCGTATGCATAGCCGGGATTGGCTGCAGAGCCTTTCTTGAAGTCATTGGATTCGGGCAACGTCACTGTTACGGCGGCATCCGAAACGTTGGTCAGTTGGTTACCGTTATAGGTCATTGTCAGGTTGTCCGCAAGACCGTAAACACCCAGATCACTATTGGCAGTTTTGCCATAACGCTGCAAGGAAAGGATATTGCCATGCTTGTCGTAAGAATAAGAAGTACTATACCGTTCAGCATCCTTACCACCCGAAAAAGTGGCGGAAACAAGGCGGGACAAAGGATCATAGCTGTAAGCGTATTTACGGGTGGTACCGTCAAGACGCCACTGCATGGAAGAGATATTGCCGTTATAATCATAAGTCAGATTCTCCGTGTGTTGAGCACCGGAAATCCCGGTAAGCCACGAACGGACATTATACTCATAAGTATCGGACAAAGAAGAAACACCGTTACGGCTGTTCTTCTTCAGACGTCCCAAATCGTCATACGTGTTGTCCGCCAAAGTTACAGCAGTGAGAGAATTCAGTTTATGGGTAACGGTTTTCACACGGTCGGCATGGTCGTAGGTATAAGTATATACTTGTGTTTGTTGGGCTTTGCCCGTAGCAGTATGTACATGCGTCACTGTCTTGGGTTTGCCCGTAAACGTATAAACGGTAGTGGTAGTATCATAACCGCCCAAATGATTGGAGGAGACAGTCTTCTCCGGACGCCCTTTCTCATCGTAATAATAAACCGTATAGAGTTTCTTGCCGCTGCCGTCGAGCAACGTAGTTACCGTACCTGTCAGCAGACCGCCCGCCGGATGGCTTTCCTTGGGGAAATATGACTCATTGTCGAAACCTGCCAGGCTGCGGAAGCCATAATCGTCATAGTAGTTGATGGTATGCACTACAGGAGAATAAAGCGTCATATTAGGATTGTAGCCACTGTTTTCCAGACCTGAAGCTATGATTTTGCCATCATACGACCGTTTTAAGGAAGTCAGCATCGCCGTAGATCCCAAAGAAGCGATGGAACCCCTGAACTCACAAGTCCCCTGAATCACCGGACGGTTGTCAATGTCATACAGGTAGAAGGTGCAGAGCGCGGGACTTTTGGCAGCCTGTTCCCCATCCTGACTGGCAATCATGCGGTCGCCACGGTCGTACCCGTATCTGATCCCGTCGGCACCGGGTAACTTCTTCCAGATGCAGCGGTTACGGTCATCATACTTATACAGATAGGCATATTGCGCCAGCGCACCCGTACCGTCCGTGGTAAGCCTCCATATACCGGACATTGCCGTAGCGTCGGCCGCCAGAGGAGGAAGCACGGCACGCAGGTTACCGTAAGAGTCATAGACATAATAGGTGTCATGATAACTCGCACCATTCTTCCGGCGGGTAAGGAGCAGATGCCCCTGCTTGTCCTTAAATTCCAAGCTTACACCCGTACCTTCTTCATCCGTAGTACGGGTGACATACAGTTCTCCCGCCGGATAACACATTTTCCCGGTTAGGATGCTGACCTGTACATCGCCACGGGTATCCGTAGTCCGGTACCACCTGCATGACAATTCACCATCGGCTGTATTGCTGAGATACTCGGTCTTCACACGTTTGCCATTGTCGTGCCACTCCTCTCCCGGACCGTACTGTTCCAACACACGATCCAAGGGGGAAGCCTCATAAACAGGTTTGGAATACGCTTTGCCATCACCATAATTGGACGACAATCGGGAACGGGATTGGACGGTGCTCAGCGAAAGCGGATTTCCGTTGTTGCCCGAAGCGGCATTCACAGGAAGCCAGGTAGCCGAGCTACGGCCTGCGGCGTCATATTCCTGATAAGTCACCAGGTCCAGTTGACCGGGAGTCATTCCCACCTGAACAGTCTGCCAGGGACGACCCAGATCATCGAAGTATTGGTAGGAGGTGATACTGTTGGATACCGAAAGGCCGCTTGTTGCGGTCGTAGCAACGGTAGGAGCGGTAGTTCTCACATAATTATTGTTTCCGGTCTGCGCCTTCGGTTGATGCAAGGAGCCGCAGAGCAGCAATATGAATAATAAGTTTCGTTTCATAATCATTGCGTTTTTTTATTGTTTGTAATTGTATTGATAACTCTCGATGACCTTTCCGTTATGGTCTTTCACGCACGACAGGCGCCCGAAAGAGTCATATTCGTAGTTGGTCTTAGTGCCGTTGGGCATCACGAGCTGTTCCAGGTTCAGAGCGGAATCATAATAATAAGTCGTTATCCGGCTGCCATCAAGCGAATGATTGTTCCTAAGCGCTTCTATGGCAGCCATATCAGCCGAAGAAGGAGAAACGGCGCTTGTCACCCTGTCTATCAACGTTTGTCCTAATGCGCTGAAAGAGCCGCCTCTTATTTCGGCAACAACCCGTTGCCCCTTATACCCCCAGATATAGGAGACATCTTCAAATTCACCGTCTTTAGAGATACGGGTAGGATTGCCGTATTTGTCATAGCTTTGATATTTGATGCGGGGCTCGTAATAGTTAAGTTGCTTCACATTTTGCAAGGCGATAAAATCTCCCCAATCCTTATATTCATTCTCCACTTCGTCCACAAACAAACCATTCCTATACACCCTCTTTGTCAGCAACGGCGCAAACATATACTTTTGGAACATGGCATATTGTACCGGTGTGTCCGTGCCATCCTTCCACGCGTCATAAGGATATCGGTAGCAAGTAGTCAGTGTATCACTGCCCGCACCGGCCAAAGACTCTTCAACAATCTGCCCAAGATCATTGTAGCGGTAACAGGTAATCCGGGTTACTCCGTCCTTCATTTCACGGGATTCCTTCACGGCATATTCACCGCTGGTAATGTAATAATTGTAGTAATCGTGCAGCGATCCCTCAATGGCAACCGCGTAGTTATGGTTTGAAGGGGCCGAGAAAAGATGCTCTATGTCAGACAGGGTAGCACCTTGGTCAAGGATATGCGCATAGCGGTTCACCTTCAGATTCAAATGGTCCTTGCGGTTTGTTTCTTCATATACGTTTTCAAGGGAATAAACCACATGCCCATTCCCGTCCCTCACCGTCTTTTGGAGTAGCTTCCCCGATTTCCAGGCATACGACCACAAGGGAATTTCCGTCTTATAACCACGCCACGTCCTATTCATCACATAGTCGGGAAAGTCTGTATAGACATACTTCGTGCTCCCATAAGCGCCGGAGAGGGAACCCACATATTCTGTGACAACAGGATAGACCACCGAACTCCCCTGTGCGAAGTAGCTGCATTTCGGGAAGGGGTAGTACGTTTTGGAGAGGATTCGGTCACCGGGACCATCTATAGGCTCACCGGGCTTGTTATACAATCTCTCCACAACGAGGGATGGAACCATGTAATCGTAGGAGTCCACCCGACGGATGGCACGACCGTTACCGTCATCGTTGTTACCGTACTTATACCATTTACTTTCCTGCAAGTTTCCGGCCGAATCATAATTCTTTATCCCTGCAATACGAAGCCCGCCATACGTCTGATTATCGGCGCGATGAGCCTCATAAGCAAACTCGGAGTATCCACGGGTTGGATAAGTTATCTTCTTTAATATACCCAGTTGCATAGCAGACGGATTAGGAGTACGGTCCATGCCGGGAATTTTCTGCCCATCACTAAACCCATAACGGGGTACAGTGAAATCGGGAACATAAAGCTGATTGGCGGAAGAAGCAAATGAAGAATTATAATATCCCCAGTAGTCGATGCTGACATTGCCTTCAGGTTTCTTTCCATTGTATTCCAATCGGTAGGAATAGACAGTACTGCCTGTAGGAGTACAGAAATTCACAGCATCCAAGTAGGCATCATCGGTCTTGTCAAGGGTAACGGTACGCAACAGGGTACCATTAGCACCGAGAATATCAATTCCCGTCAAAGAATGCGAGTGCTGTCCGGAATAGTAAAACTTCACCTTCCCCGCACTGCTGCTGATTTCAGCGAGCACAGGAGTTCTGAATTTCTTATAAGAGATGCCAGGCATTCCACCACCATAAGAGGTTCCTGAAGTGACTGTTCCGCCGTAACGGGTGGTTTCACTGATGACATAAAAGTAATTCAGTATAGGACGGCTAACATCGTTCGCCTCACTTACACCAAAATACTTGTAAGTAAAGTTCACCGTTTCCTTACCGTCGGCCGAGACAATACGCGTCAAGTAATACGTACGGTTGCGGTCATAGTCGTCGCTGTCTCCATACTCAAAATAATAGACGTTGCCCTCCTCATCGTGTGCCCTGGGATAATAATCTCCTTCAAGGGTCAGCGTAGAAGGAATACTGAAATTGTCGCCTTTATTCATGGCGTAGTGTTGTCCACTGTGTCCGGGAAAAGTGAAGTTATATACATCATATTCCGAATCACGGTAGTAGTCCACCTGTTGATAGGAGCTTTGATTGCCGTTCTCTACATACTCCAGTTGCAACTGGTCGGAATCAGACCTTCCGGACTTGTCATTAAACACAATATCAGACACTTCCTTCACAAACGGCGGCAGTTCGGTGCCGACAGGACGAGATATTCCCGCTCCCCGCGCACTGTAGCTCACCGTCCCGCCCGCCATCAGCGTCCAGCCGTATCCTACCTCCATCGGCAGATCGTCATACTTCAGCCCCGAGGCATGATATTTAAACTCTATGGGAATCTTGATACCCTTCACCTCAATGGTATGAATGGGGATTGTGATATCCACCAGCCCCGTATACAGGTTGGTGGGATAATATCCGAAACGGTCTATCATAGTCGCCTTGGGCGACGGAGTGGCCAGTTGCGGCAGGCTGGGCACACCGGACGACTGCCCGTGCATGCCCACGGCACACAATATGCCGACAACGACGGTTAATATTCTTTTTTTCATATAATTCTATGTATTAAAAATGTTTGATTGATATTTTGAAACTTCAGACAGGAATTTTGTGAAAGCGGAAAGAATGAGGTGGTGTCAAAACTTAACCTTAATGTATCGCATTCATTGCATTTGCTCCCACTACTCCTGCCACAGCCGAAACTACTGCGATGATCACTTTAAAGATCATGCTCCATACAGATTTTTTAATTGCCATTATTTTCCACACCTCCTTTCCACCAGCTTTTAATTTTTAATTTATAATTTCTCAAAGCTCCTTCCTCACCTCAAAGCACGGACACTCCTTTATCCACTCCTCCGGCTCTATCACCCCATCCCCATTCAGGTCCGGACTGAGGTCACGATGTCCGCAAATGCAGACATTGTTTTTGAACCGTTTCAGCAATTGCGCCACCAGCAAATGCATGGCACTGCGTTGCTCCGGCGTGCGTGTATCCTTGGGACGCCCTTTCGCGTCCAGACCGCCTTCATAGCATATCCCGATGCTGTGGGCATTGTGCCCCTTGCAATGTGCACCCACAACTTCCAGTGGACGGGTATTCACCACCGTACCGTCACGACGGATGTAATAATGATAGCCAATGCCTCGGAACCCGCGACGGCGATGTATCGTTTCCAATTCCTCCACCGCAAGGCTACGATCCTCCCGGGTAGCGGAACAGTGAATAATGATGTGATCAATTGTTCTCATGTAATGATTTATAATTTATGATTTATGATTTATGTTTTATGTTTTTTAATTTCTGAATCCTCCGGTTTTAGCCCTTATCCCAGCGGATCATCTTCTATGCCGCCATCTCCGGAACCGCCCTGGTTGCCACCACCTTCCTCTCCATCGGCGCCCGGCATGTTCAGCCGCTTGAGCTGCGTTTCAAGGTCGACAAAGTCGATGCGGTCCTCCGCACGGGTGGTGGCAGGGTCCAGGTTGGGACGGATGGCGCTCGAAGCACGGAAATTGATGCGGACCGCCTTGATCTTCTCAGGCAGGCAATCCTTCTTGAGTACCGAACCTGTAGTGCTAGCCGAAAGGCTGAAGACGCCAAAACCGTCGACATTGACGGAACGGCCGTTGTAGAGTTCACAGCGCAAGGCTTTCACAAAATTGGTGAGTACACTCTGAATGTCGCCCAAAGTAAGCGAGCTGCTTTCCTTCATCTGGGTAGCAATACTGTTCAGGGTGGCAGACTTGCCCCAAACCAGCAGTTGGGGATAGTACTTACCCGAACCGTCCTTCAGGAACGGGTTCTTACGAAACTGTTTTTTGTACGTTACTGACATAATAATTGATTTTTTGAAGATTGATATTTTTCGTTTATCAATCGGTATGAATCGGTATCGGGCGAGGAAATGGCAGAGGCGACGTCTTATCTCCGGAAAATTCCTCGCAGGGTCCCCGCATTGAGGACACGACAAAGGTACGGAGCAGAGAAAAGAAGGATGGACGAAAAAGGATGTACCGGAATGTACTTGTACGAACTTTGTCATACTTTGTCCCACAACCGATGCGAATCGGGAGTTGAATAAACGGTTGGCAGGGAATGGCATAACGAAAAACAAGCAATGCCGTGGCGTGAAACATAGCTTGTTCCACGCCACAACATTGCCTGTTGACAGCCCAAGTGCGGGATGTATTATCTAAGACGCCCCACCCGCTCAGGGCGCATCCAGATACTTCACCAGTATCGCCACCTGACGCCGGCTGAAGAGCTGGTCGTTCTTCCCCTCGGGACCGCCGTAAAGCTCGCGGTGCAGGGACGGATTGAAGTTTATCCAACGGCGGAGCTTCCTCAAAGCAGCTTCGGACGAAAGACAGGGAAAGTAAAGCAGTGCCAGATCGGACTTCAGATATGCCTTGATCTCAAACCGGGCAGCTTCGAAATCGGGCTCTTCGGAAAAGGCTGTTTCGGGATTTGTGTACTTTTTCATAATCATGATGTTTTCTGTTATAGTTCATATTTTATTCAGGAAAAATCGGAACACCGGAAAGGCTTCGGGAAGCACTTCCGGTGCTTGGACAGGGGTCAATTTAGGGTCAGGGTCACTTATAACCCCGTCCAGACCCCGTTTTACGTTTCTTCCGATAGCCATTCTCCTCTTTTACAAGATATTGAAGCTTCAAGGCTTTGCGTAAAAGTCGTTTGCCCGTAGATTCGGACATACCGGTATTCTCTACCGTTTGAACAAACTCCGTATAGGTAAACTTCCTGGACAGAGACGATAATATTCCATCCAAACGATGGAAACAGTGCATACTGGCAGGGGGCTGATTGGTATCAGGAAGCGAGGTACTAAGCAGGAGGCTATGCTCCACCAGCGTACGGATGATATCCATTGCCGTATGGAAATCTTCATCCGTACACCCATATTCCTTGGCATAACGGTAATCTTCCCACTTGCGGAAAACAGTAAAGACAGCAGCCAGGCGCATGCCCAACAATCCGGCACGGCGGATAAGACTGCCCGAAGAGTCACGCCCCTCCACCAATGCACGGCGCAGCATCTCACTGAAAAGTTCCGTATGGAGTTTCCACTGCGAAAGGCTGAAAGTGACCTGCGTAGGCGACTCCAAAAGTACCTTGTGCATCTCAAGCAACTCCTTCCCCAAACTCTGAAAGTAGCGGCGAAGGTCCACCTGTTCATCACCCGGCGCACACGATTCCCATTGTTGGTTTTGCTGACGGGTGTAGAATGCAAAACGGGAAAAAAGTCCCACTTCAAGTGAACGGAAAAAAACGCAGAACTGCTCTTGCGTACCGGCGATATTGAGAGCCAGGTGCGGATGCTGCACCACTATCGGTTCGCCATCTATCTTGTACGATGAAGAGACTTCCTCGTGATGGGCGGCCTTACACAGGATATCTTCATACTTGCCGCAATCTTGCCCCAGTGAGGAAATCATCGTATTGATTTCTGTAGTAGTCATGCAGCAGCCCACCTCACCGGCAGCTGCCAGATGTTCGATAAGACGGCTCTTACTCGTGGTAGCCGATATTTTAAGGTACTGCGCCTTCGGCTCTTCCGGTTTCAGGTTGATGTCCGGCAGCCGCTTCTCGCGTCGTGCCTGCTGCTGCTCCGCTTCCCATCCCAACAAAGCTTGCTCATAAGCTTTCTTGTTCGTGCGGCGTATCTGGTCGTAATACTCCTGTGTGGGATCCAGTAAAGCAGCCGTAAATCCCAGAATGCCTTTACCCGCACCGGCAGGAGCCACACTGGCCAAATAGAAATGGGGGGAATACAACGATTTCTTATAGTAGAAACGGACGTACGGGAAGAGCGCGCTACAACTGTTCAGGCACCCCAGCAATGCCATGTCACGCTCACGCTTGTCGCTCGTATAACGGCAGCAGCGTGTCAACAAATCGGGCAGTCGTGCAAAGACATCGTCAGGAATATAAGGTGCCTCGGCACGCAAATCGTCATTTTTTTCCAACACTACTTCCGGGGTATCTTCCTCATTGGAGCTGTAGCCGGGGTTATAAGTGACCCTGACCCCTTTTTGACCCCTATCCGGCTGTTTTTTCTCTTCCTGCAACTTCCCAACAAACTGATAACCAGACAACACGCGTTGACGAATATCTTCAGCCGTGAAATCACCCGACGCATAACGCCCGGAGAAAAGGGAGATCAACTTTTCAAGTTCTTCAGGAGAAAAACCTTTACTTCCTGCCACACGTCCCAGCTTCAGTGCCAGATCGTTGCGATTACCGCGACGGAAGGGATTGTTCCGTTCAAACTCATCGAGCAAACGGGAAATAAATCCGCATGCTACAGACGAAGTATCCGGAACGACAATCTGCAATGCCTTTGACTGGCCGGTTGCCAGCACCTTCGGCGGAATGGTTAGCGGAACATCCGGTAACGACGGACACTCCGGCATCTGAAATGCCACAGCCTCAGCATTCCAATATGCTTCCGGGTCATAACTGTAAAAACAAGGCTGAGTCAGAATCTTACATTTCTCATCGTAAGGATGCCTTACATGAGTACTCACCGCACTGCCCACAACAGAATAAAGACGTGCGTAATCTTCCTGTACATCCTCTTTCCGTATGCGAACCAGCACCTTGATTCCCTCACCGGAAATACTGATGAACGAAATGCAAGTAAAAGGTAAAGAACGGGTCAGTTCCAACACCTCCCGGGTTCGATCGCCGGTATGGTCCAAATCAATGCACAACAGTGCGCTATGCACCAACAAACACTGCACCGCATGCCCTCCCCGGCAAATACCTGCAGGTACAATACAAGGCATACTGTCCTTCACGGCTTGTGCTTCAGCTTCATGCCCAGGCAGAGCTTTCAGCCGACGGTACTCCTGTACCTGCCGGCGATAGCGGTCGCTACGCACCGTATCTACAAATTCCCGGATAGTAATAGTACGTGATGTTTTACTCCGCACGCTCGGAAACTCAGAGACGGAACCGGGAAATTCCGAATCTGCGATTTGTTTTTGATCTGTATCCTTCATATTTTCAATGTTACAGCATCAGGCAGCAGGCACTATTGCCGCTGCCACTGTAAAGGAAAACATAATAATACAAATCACCTTTTGATTTTTGTACACTTCTATTTTCTAATCACATCATCTTCAATGATATAAAAACAAAAAGTGTACAATTTGCATATTCGTATTTTTTAACTATTCATTCTGTTTCTTACAATCCATATTTATTTTTTTCCCTTTCTCTTTTTCTTCTTTCTTCCCTTTCCATATAATCCAAGAGAAGCTTGGTGAGAGTCTTCAGAATACGTCTCACTATTCTGGCCCCTTCCTCGCTTAATAACTTTTTTTTCGCCAGAACAGCACAAAAAGCATCCATACTCCTCAACTCTTTTAACTCAGCAATATTAATTTTAAGTCGCTCTTCCAAAACTTAATCAGTCTATCCTGTTGCTACATTTTATTTCAGTTTGCATCAGGTTAAGCTCGGGATATCCACAAAGGATAGACAGGGGAAAGACCTGTAGTATACACAATGGCTACTTTTATGCACAGAGAAAATTATATATTATCAGTTACAGCAATTCTTATGATTTTGTATGAATTACTATAGTTAAAATAATTAATTTGCAAAAGTAATAAAATTTAGTTTCCTAACACACTTATCTGATCATTCTTTATAGGCAATTTATAATACAAGCCTACACAAAAGTTATATAACAGGTATTTCTTTCCATAAACAACCGGTCTTCCTCGTAAGTGAGAACCCCAGAAACGCTTCAAACTCAAGTTCTTATTTTTAATATACAACATGAGGTTGTGTACCAATAAAAATTAGAACACAACCTCATCTATTTTCTTTATTTCATTATGCCTACTTTATTTAAGGTGTATGCTCGCACGCTGATCATTGAGTATATACAAACTCTCTAAATGCTTGTTGATGATGGCTTCGCCACCTCCTACTTGTATACGGTTGCCACCTTCGGCACCAAAACCTCCCAATGCCGCCGAGCGTACATCGGCTACATAGCCGGGTGAGCGTCCCTTCACATACGTATAGCCAAAGAAGAGAGGAGTCACATCGGCCAGTCTGGCTTTTGCCTTCCATTCCAATTGAAGTTGTACGAACATTTCACCCGGGCAAACGGCTATTGCAAAGTCATTAATGAGGAATGTAGCGATATGGACATTTACCTTACGGTTTTTGTCCGCGCGAGTAGAGAATTGCAACGAGTCTGTACGCATTTTGAAAGAGGTGTTATCACCGGAAGCATGTAGTGCATTGGCAAGTTTAATCACTTCGATTCCGAGCAATTCTCCTGTGCGCTGAATGGGCTTGTAGTCTGTTTTGATAGGATCATTGGGACCTGAGCGTCTCCGGCTAATCATCAGCCCTTCCACATTACCACCGCCACCTGCTACAAAGAGGCAGACAGCTTTGTTATCGAACGCTTCTTCCACCTTCCTACAAGCATATCCGGGATAGTCGGCCGAAATTTCATAGCTGAAACAACCAAGGTCTGCATGCATGGCATAACTCATAACGATAGCACGTGCATTACCTTGCATATCTTCTACCTTAATTACGCCTACTTCGGGGTCAACCGGGCCGAAAGGTATCCGTTCGGGGTTTTCTACATTGTAGTGTTCATCGCCTATCCACGATTCGCGAGCCTTACCGTCTTTACGGATAATGAGGCGATTGAAACCCAATTGCGGAAACGTACGCGTGCCGGCCGAGATACGTGCGGGGAACATATTGCCAATTGCTTCGCCCACTACCTTAATGATGCACTCTTCAAAGAACGGAGTGTGGTCAGGTTTCTTTTCACGAGGTCTGGCATCAGCCATGTTGGGATCTTCGTGAGTATGCGAAGCACAGATCAGCAACTGCGTGATGCCGTATTTTTCTTTGCAGACATCAGCCACGCGGTCGCTATAAAAATTAACCAGGTCGACAGACACCTGTGCTACACGCATATCGCCTACCTCCATCACCAAAGCACGTGCATACACAGAGTCGTGTAGGGGGATGTTTTGTTTGGGAGTAATGTTTATTTTAGCCGTTCCGGCCATTAGCTGTCCTTCGGCAGCCTTGAGTGTGCCCGATAGAGCCAGGCATCCACAGAGCAGGATGAAAAGGAATACTTTTTTCATGATTAAAATGTTATTATTCAGTTAATACTTTGATATGACCTTGCAGATTGAGCATCTATCATGCAAACCCCAAAGTCTCATAATTCAGCTTAAAATCTGACGGGTTTACCGCTTTTAGCACTTTTGATTGCAGATTCTAATATTTCTACAACGATCAGGTTATTTTCCAATGAAGACAAATCATAAGGCTGTACCTGAATTTCCTTCCTAACAGCAGCTTTCAGGTAATAGAAAGAATCATTATAAGGCTCTTTAAGCTTGGGAGGCAATGTCGTTTTTTCTTTTCGATGGGTATAAACACGCATAGAACCCGGAGTATCCTGATAGATATATCCTTCGCTACCATAAATATGCATATCTTTCCGTCCCTTCGGCCAATTCCATGAACCCATAATTTGTACGGTTGCAGAGGGGTACTCGACTAAAATTGTAGCATCGTCATCTACTTTCGGATATTTGTCCGGCTTAAGTTGTTTCAGAATGGCGTATACACTTTTAGGTCTTTCACCGTTCATCAGCCAGGTTACCAAGTTTGCGCCATAGCAGCCAAAGTCTATTACGGCTCCACCTCCATTCAACTTCGGATCGGTCAGCCAGTCGGTGAACTCTTTTCCGCAACCTATTTCAATAGGGCCTTCATGCCCGTCGTACACTTCAATACGATTTATCTTGCCTATTGCGTTTTCATTCTTTATTAACCGATAGGCTTCATGATTCGTATCATACCAAGTCGTTTCGTAGTTTGTCAGTAGCAGCGTATTGTTTTCACGTGCCAACCGAGCCATTCGATTCGCATGATTCATGTTGACTGCCAGAGGCTTTTCCACCATTACATGTATACCGCGCGGTGCGCAGGCTTCCACAATAGCCAGATGATCGTAGATAGATCCGTAAGCGACAACCGCCTCCGGTTTAGTCTTATCCAGCATTTCCTCCAAATCGGCATAGAAAAGAGAACTATCCACCTTTTTGCGCAACGGGTTATTGACTCTTAACTGTTCATCGGGTTCTGCCACTCCTACAATTTCGAAATCACCTCTTTCCAGCCGAATCAGCACTTCATGGAGATGTCCGTGTGATACTCCCGCTACACCCAGACGGAGTGGTTTCAATTCTTGAGCGTTCAGTGTAAAAGACAGACTAAAAACAGACAAGCATAAGAAAAATGTCTTAAAGATGTTTTTTGTATTCATACCACATTAATGGAATTAAAAAGATAAAAGATTTGCATTTTTATATTCCTCCCCTCTCAACGGCGACGGGAAGCAGCCACAGGTTCAGTCGTATATGCCACTTTTGCAGTTTCATGAGGCAAGGCACGCATCTCTGTTGCAGGCATTGTATCATCGTTCGAATTATCGGAAAGAGTTACTGCAAAAAGGGCTACTCCCGCATCCTTCGGCAAAGTCAGAGCCTTGGCATCCGGAGCAATATCAAGGCAGATTTTATACAAATAAGTATAAATATAGGACTCATTACCCCCCACCCGGCTACTGTGGCGATGCGTTCCGATATAAGCTATCGAAGCATCCTTCATATAGCCTTCACTTTCACCCGTCCATCCCCACTGACCTATAAATCCTGAGTAAAAGGGTACATTGACACTATAATCTTTCCCATCTACCTGGAACGAAGCTTTGCGGTCACCGTGTGACGAAGTCACCAGCAGGTAACATTTCGTATATCCGTGCTTCTCAGGAAGGGGTATTGTTTGCCCGTCGCAACGGATATAGTTATAGTCGGCAGGATTGTTTTCCATCCGGAACGTTACCCCCTCGGCTTCTACTACATCCGGCATCAGTTCGGCAGCAAAAGAATTGCCTTCTCCATCAAAATTCCCCGACATACTGAATTCGTCCGCTGTAAGAGCAGTCGCGTTACATTCAATATCTATAGAATGATTTTCTGGAATCTCGAGGCATGCATTTTCCTTAAGTCTCACACTGAAAGTGCGTGGTTGGAAAGCTGTCCCGCTAAAAACAATTTTGTCACCCTCATATTTTGTCTCGCCGACATACTCCTCGATACCGTTCACCTCACAAGCGCTCTCCACTGCACTTGCAAAAATGATTTCTGCATTTTCAAAATCTTTTCCATAAATTTCGTTCACCCTTACGATGTAGCTCTTACCGTCTTCCGCTTTCTTAACAGCCTTTATCGCTATGCCGGGCATATTGGTCTTGACGAACGATAACTTGCGTCCCAACGTTCCGGCATGTTTCGGAGTAGTGAAAGAAAGTAAGGGCTGATTGAATGCTTCAGCTTTCCATGCAGTCCCCGCTTCTGCAATATCGGACTTATGACCATATATGGAATAGCTAAAAGTATGATGCCCCATGTCCAGATGTTCCTGATGAGCCATATTGGGATCCTTGCCTACCGCCGGAGTATTCAAGAGAGTAAGCCTCAACGTATGGTTGTCCGGTTTATCCCATCCGTATTTGCTGTCGTTCATCACAGAAATGCCGTAACTGCCATCCGCAGACGTAATGTCGGCCCATTGCTGGGCTACCACCTCATACTTGTTATCTGTATTGCTGCCGCGTCCGATATAACCTATGCCAAGGTCGTATGTAGCTATTTCATTCGACACATTCATTGGGAACTCGGCTTTAAGGAGGGTATTCCTTTCGTTCCAGTCTATCTCGTTACGAATATCTATCCGGTCATCTTGTCCTCCTTCCGTAAGAGTTATATACTGTACGAAGTTGGAAGTGCCGTAAGTACGTTTCACTTTGAGTGAAGCACGTACCGGTCCGTTTTCCGCCACGGAAATCTCAACATTACCATTTACCGGCAACGGTGTCTGGTCAATCATTTTCTTGAACAGCTCCCATGCCGGCCATGTGCGTGACTCGCTAGGGGTGAAAAGCGCAAGGCGAAAAGCCTTACCTGGTTCCACCAACTCACGTCCGTTGCGTTTATCAGTTATCGAAGCGATGTCTCCGTTCTTGTCCAGTACAACTTTATAAATCGAATTCTCCAAAATATTACTTTCAGCTTTCAACTGCTTAGTACCGGATATTTTTCCGCTACGCACATCGTAAACCGAAAAACTTACCGGATCCATATCCACCGGAAAAAGTACGGTAGCCTTACCGTTCTGCCATGAAAGAAGTTGCCCGGAAACCTTTTCCCCATTGGGGGCAACGGCTACTATGTCTTTCGGTTGCGAAGCCATATCCACTGTGGCTGTAACTATATCGCAACGGCTTTGGGCAACAGGGTTATAAACCACAACTGAAGCGCCTCTTGTCCGTGTATCAAGTGCCCTACTTACCGCACCGACCGCACCTGTAGTGATTTCTGCAAATTCCGACTGGGAAATAAGTTCATCATTCCATGAGAAAGTATAAACTGCCGGAATGCTTGTACCCGTCAGGTCATCATGGAATTGATGCCACAAAAACCTTTGCCACGATTCACGCAACGACTCTTCGGGGTATGCCGCCCCTCCCAACCATTCGGCCACCACTGAGGCTCTTTCAGCAGCATCGGCCAACAGTTCGTTGCGACGGTTGAAAAGTTTCATGGCTGCTTGAGATGTATAACAGCCTGTCGCATGTACATCCATAAGTAATTCCCCTTTGAAAACAGGCAGTTCCGGATGCTTTTCAAAAGGATAATAATCATCAAACAACTGCCCCGAACGTGCACTTATTATCTGCACCGGTCCCTCACCCTTCATTCCTGTTTCAACCGATCTTACGGAAGCAATTGTAGGCGAACCTCCACGGTCTCCGGCTCCATAATAATGGTAGACGGTATTATTAAGACCGTTTTTAGCTAAATCCACCAGTTTACCATTGTTACTCAACTCTTGTCCATCAAATCTAGAAACGTAGTCTTGGGCATGCGGCACCGCCATAATGCGCGAACCGTCTATACCTTCCCACAACCCGAACATGAACGGTAGTTTGTGGTCACCATAAAACGGCAACTTGCGATGCTGGAGCTTCTGTGTGGAAAAACCAATGATACCAGAATGGGCAGCTATCGTGGGCAGGGTGTATCCGAAACCAAAACAGTCCGGAAGAAAAATATCATTTGATTTTTTACCAAATTCTTTCTTAAAGAATTCCTGTCCGTAAAGAAGATTACGGAAAAATGATTCCGGTGAAGGTATATTGGGATCAGTAGAATCCCATGAGCTCCCTGAAATATTCCAACGACCTGCCTTTATATAATTTTTCAGCCGTTCATACTCGGTTGGATAATACTCTTTGGCCCATTGGTAACGAATCGCTCCTTCGAAATTGAAGATATAACCGGGATAATGGTCGATCAGCCAGAAATTCTGAGTGAGTGTACGGTACAGATAATGGTCAATGGTTGTCTGTACAGTCCACAGCCACTGTGTATCAAGATGGGTGTTGGAAACCATGTATGCTTTATACGGTTTCTGCGCATCAACATGGGTACTTATGCCCAATGCAAACAACAGGGGAAAAATCAGTTTTTTCATCATATCAAATTTAATAGTACATGGCAGTTGAACTTTTATCTATTAACCACAAAGTTCCTTATCTGGCATTCCGTGCCCAATGAACGGGGATTCTTGTCGGACGAGATACGCAAGCGCAAGGTATGCTCAGTATCCTCCAACTCTGTCTCTAACATGTATACCCATGGAATATACAAGGCTGAGCTCCATGCCGTATAAGTATCCAGTTTCTTGAACGGAGCATTATCCACACTATATTCCAGTATGCCTGCCGACGGTCCGCAAACACAAAAAATCCCGATAGCCCTTCCTTTGAAAGAGAGTGTCAGCCGATCACCCGGACGTGCAGCTTCCAACATAGGAACATGCACAAATCCTTTCCGCTTTTCATATTTGTTATCCGGATTCCAATCGTCTGTAATCTTCCATCCGCGACCGATACGCGCACGACTGAGAGGGATGAAATGCCCTTTGGTATAACTGTATGGATCAAGTTGCGCAGCAGGAATCTCATGCGGTCGGCGTATACTTTCAGCATTTATTTCTCGCTGCATCTCGTCCAGCAGATTACTAATGGCAGCAGTATAAACAGATTGCCCATAAGGATGGGGATGTGCGTATCCAAACTCTTTCCAAGTAAACTGTCCGTCCTGCAACCGTTCTGAAATCTCTTGTGCCAGGTTGACTGACGACACCCGATAATGATTGGCTACCCGCTCGTGATTTAGAATAGCATCCGGCATCTGCCGTCTGGCGATGATAGGCAGGAAACCGTCCGTTGCAAAATGAGTCAGCACAATATCGGTTTCCGGATTAACTTCCAAAGCATGACGGATTTCCCCCTCCACTCCACGCACCTGCTCCTCGGGCGTAAAACCATTTGTCATATCGTTCGCAGATCCATCAATGAACAGCAAATCTATTTTACCTTTCGACAATACATCGTTATCCAACCGAAAGGCTCCGGGTGTACTTCCTGTAGAACTGATACCGGCTTCTACGAACTCAAAAGTTGTAAAAGGGAAACGCTGTTGCAACTGTTGTTCCATCATGTCTTTCCACCCCACCATCTCTGTGATGGATCCACCGATAAAAGCTACCCTTCCCCGACGTTCCCGTTCAAACTTAATGAACGAGTTGTTCAGACTGCCACGAATGGTGTAGTGCTGGAACTTCTTATGTTCAGGCTGTTGGCGCATAATAAAATCGACTACAGGTTGAGGATCTTCAAGACTATGCGGATGGTGGTCGCATCCCGGTTTTATTATCAATTCCACATTTCCACCCAATGCCAGGTAACGTTTACGCATCACCATCATGTTCTCCTCAATCGGTACACTCCGGTCGCTGTCTCCACAAACACTGATAATGGGCACACCCGCTTTGGCCAACGGTTCCAGATTGTCTATGGGATTGCCGTCAAAACGATCAATGGTTTCTTCCGTCAGGTTCCATTCTTTCAACAAAGTTTTCCATGCTGCCTTATGCAATCTCTTCAGGCAAGTGAACACATCACTAAGTGGTGCATCAAGATAAAGGCAAGCAACGTTATCCGGGTTTCGAGAAGCCCAAATGACAGAATAGAGTCCTCCGCGGCTAAACCCTTCCATTACTACTTTAGAAGAAAGCCCGTAATTCTCCACCATTTCCTTGTAGAAACGGTTACCCAATTCAATAGCCCACGGACTGGCATAATCATTTGTAACATCCAGATAAGCCACGTGGAAGCCTCTTTCCAACAGGGCTTTATCCACAGCAGGAAACGCATCGAAGAAAGCCGGACGCCATATCCACGGATTACCGGCAGCAGCTTTTTGAGGCACAACAACAATAGCGTCCCGTCCCTGGAATTTAAAATCATAACGGTCTCCTTCATGCCATTTGCTTTTAGAAATACCGTTTTCTATTTTCCCTTGAACGGGAGTTGAGTAAAAGGATATTGCCAGCACCCAAAGCAGGCAAAAGAAATAAGGAAAACTTTTTATGTTCATAGCATTCTCATATACAGGTTATTAAAGAGAAAACCGAAGGACGAAATTATTTCTTCCAGCTTACTGTATGGAAAGAGTGAGGTGGCAGAGTCAATGTAACTTTCTGTCCCCCTATTTCAATGCTCATCGTCTCTTCTGTATCAGTCACATTGGCAACAATCACACTGACCGTGCCGTCCGGATTTACGAAAGCCAACATATTTTTATCTGACGGTGTTTCCAGCCTATAAGCGCCTGTCTGTACAAAATGCCCTAAATGCTTCATCAGATAGAATTCCGGATTATACTTCACGGTTTGTTGCTTCTTGTCAATGGACACCATAGAATTCTGATTCCATCCCCAAGGACTGATGCCCGGAGTAGGAAGAATCATATTCCAATAGTGATAAGAATTGATGCCATTACTGAAATAGTGCTTCATCAGGTTCCATGTATATTCAGCATAATCCCATGAATTTGCTCCGTTACCACATTCAGTCTCGGTTTGCATCAAGTTCAGATTAGGATATTCACGATGGATAGTCGGAATAGCTTTCTTACCATCCCACTGGAAACCAACGCCTTTAATGTACTTAGCTGCCTGTTCATCCCGCAAAGCAGTGCGCACATAATCCGGATTGGATGTATTGATAGTTCCAAAATAAATATCAGTTTTGATATTTTCCCGCTCAAAAGTCGGTCCCAGATAATGCCCCAAGAAAAAAGTCAGATCTTCCGTGCGCCATTTACAACTGGGAAAGACCTGGTTGGAACAAGGCTCATTCTGGACATGAATACATTCCAGTGGCAATCCTTCGGCTTCATAGGCTTTGATAAAACGTGCAAAGTAATCGGCATACGTTTTCAGATATCCTTCCTCCATCCGGAAACCTGTACTGAACTCTGCTATAGCCTCGCGCGGAAGTAATCCATTCACATCTTTCTCTCCAGACGGACGAACCGCAGAAGCATAATGATTATTCGTCTTCATCCAAGCCGGAGAACACCAGGGAGAAGCCCAAATACGCAAGTCAGGATTTATCTGACGGGCAGCTTTAATATAAGGAATCAGAATATACCTGTCACGGTCGATATTGAAATTCACCAGGTTAAAGTCTCCCGCAACATCCGCAGAAGAGTAGAAACTCAGGGCAAAGTCATTGGCCCCCATCGGAAGACGGCAATAGTTAAAGCAAGCTCCATCTTTGCTGAAGATAGCTTGAAGAACAGCTTCACGATCTTCAGCCGACAAAGCATTCAGCGCATCCCACCCCATTTCATTGAAGCAGCCGCCTATACCCGTAATCAACTGTAAGCGTTGAGTCGGGTCAAGCACGATCTCTGCTCCGGTAGTTGCACGTTCCGGCTTTACCTTTTGTTTCACCCACGGAGAAGTCTGAGTGGTAGTATACCACTCGACTTTCTGCGCTGAAACAGTTCCACTCAACAGGAACAATAAAATCAGACTTATTAACCTCATAATCTATCTCATTTTCTTTGTTTCACCATCTGGATAGTTCCATCTTCATTGTAATAAAGTTTATCCACACAAATAGAACGTAGCCAATCATGATTGGATAAAGCACTGTTGTGATAAAATGCAAACCACTGACCTTTATATTCTACGATAGAGCCATGATTGGTATAGCTATCGGTAGGCTCCATATAGATACCCATAGATTTCCAAGGACCGAGCGGGTTATCACTGATAGCATAACGCATACGGTTGTCACCTTTCACGCCATCGTTCCAATTTTCATCGTGGTTATCGGAATAAGAGAGATAGTATTTTCCATTATATTTATGAACCCATGTAGCTTCGTGGAAGTCTTCCAGACCTTCCATTTCCTTCATTTCTCCATCCAGTTCCACCATATTATCTTTCAGCTTGCCGCCTTTACAAATCTGGCCGCCACCGTTATAGATATAAGCCTGACCGTCATCATCCACAAATACACAAGGGTCAATCAACGGGTCCATTCCTTCAATATATCCCTGCACAGTAAAGTTAGCAGCCGGTTCCTTGCTGGTAGCTACACCGATCTTCCAACTATTATTCCATTTCGTGTCACTGGGATGCGGGAAATAGAAATAGTACGTACCATCTTTGTAAGCACAGTCGGGAGCCCACATAAATCCGCCTTCTTTGCGCCCCCAGGGAACTTGTGATGAATTCAAAATTTCACCATGATCTGTCCAATTCACCATATCATCAGTAGAGAATACATGGTAACGGTCCATCAAATCGCAACCACGCGGAGGATCGATATCATGAGAAGCATATACATACAAACGTCCATCCGCCCATACATGTGCCGAAGGATCGGCTGTGTACATATGCGTGATAAATGGATTGGGAGCCATACTGTCAATACCGGCTGTTTCTTCTTTAGCCGAATTGCTTTTAGGGGACTGACAAGAGAATATAGCTCCTACCAGAAATAATGCAAAAATAGAATAAAAATGTTTTTTCATAAGTAATGCGTTTTATATTAGTAATTAATAGCAACCGTTGCTATTGATAATCGATTGTAGCTTTATAAGTTTTCCCTTTCTTCAACTGAATAGTACGATCATACGTCTGACCGGCTTTCATTCTTATTTTCCGGTCTTTCGCTGAATACAAGGTTACAGACACCTTATTTTGTGAAAGATTCCATGAAAGATGTTCGATGGTAACTCCGCAACGAGTCTTTATTCCACCAATGCTACCTTGCCGGATACCATCCACCAAAGCTGGTAATAAATCAACACCTTCTTCATTGGAGCCAACCAGCATTTCTATCAGTACCCCGGGTACGGAATGACAAACATCAGTACAGAAAGTACCATGGTTCGGATAATGTGCGGTAGACAAACTGTTATAATAGAAATCCTTCTGAGTAAGCGTCATCATTTTCTTCTTTAGCGAAAAGGCATCATGCAGTCCGGCAGCAATCAAGGCAGCGTGAAGATAGCCGTGACCGGCATTCTCGTAATTATATTGATCACGCATTTGCAGCGCCCTGTGAGCAGCCTTGTAAAGTTCCGGTGTCTTATCTTCCGAGAATTCCCGATAGGGCCATACCATCATCAAATGACTGGAATGACGATGATTATAGCTCTCTTCAAGTCCCGACCAGCCCCACTCTTTGATGGCGCCATCCTTATTAATCCGATAGGGAGGCAATTCATTCAATAAGCGTTGCCAACGGACTTTACCACCATTTATACCCTGTTCTTCACCCAATAAATCGCATACCTTAACCAATGTAGACAGCAGGAAACGGGCTCCGGAAAGATCAAAAGCGGAATTATTAAGCAAAGATACCCGCAAATTGGACGGCTGGTTTTCCGGTGAAACAGATCCTGCAATAATGTAGTGTCCTTCCTCATCCTTGTACTTCAGGAAGTCTTCATAAAAATCTCCCATACACTTCAGCAAAGGGAACAAACGATTTTTCAGGAAGCCTTGATCTTCCGTTATCAGATAGTGTTCCCAGAAAGGATAAAGTAACCAGGCTTCTTCACCTGTCGCATAATGGTAAGGGTAGAAATCATTGATAGAGGCCATTAGTCCTGAAGAAAGTCCGGGTGTGTTTCCACAGGCCAACATTCCCCGACAACCCAATAGTTTGGCAGCATTGGTTTCAAAGTCTTTCCGCCACACCTCATTCAGATGGAAATAGCCTTCCATCACTTCAGGCATGGCACCCGTATTGCCACCACTGACTTGCAGATTCAGATTGGCATCCAAATGATAGTAACCACCCCATCCGGCATTACAGTCGCCAGTCCAGATTCCCAACAAATCAGGAGGAGTCAGTTCGTTTCCAGAAGATAGGAAATGATACCTTCCGGCATCAAAGATACGCTCCCACAAAGCCAGTACAGGCTGGTCGGTATTCTTTTGCTTCTCCAACAGCTCTTCGTTAGATAGTGAGCGTTCCTGAGGAGTCGCGCCCAAATCAATCCGCACCCGATTATAAATAGAGGTGTGGAGAGCTTTATGAGCTTTCAATAATCCATTATAATTGGCACGAATCGCATCGAGTCCTTTTTTCAGAAGTCCTTTATTCCATTCAGCCCCGCAATTCTCCGGATACTTTTGAGTTCGGGACAGTAAAAGGATTTCCGAGGCATCCTTTATGTATAAGGTATCGTTACGCAAAAAAGAAGAGCCTCCTTTCTGTTTCACGCGGATACCTCCTTCATAGCCTATGGTATCCATAGGTGCGGCATAGTTCACACGGATATTCAGATAGTCTTTCGTATGCAGACATTTTGTTTTCAGTCCTTTCGGGAAATTCATCTCTGCGGGCATTTGCAAACTGATGGCACAATTTAGTTTACCAGCAGAGGATGCCTGTAGCTCGAAGACTGCAACATCGGCATCTCTTGAAACAAACGACCGACGCTTCCATGCTCCACGCTCATCACTCCACTGGACAGTAATTTCACCAGTTTCATAATTACAAATACGGCGATAATCTCTTACCGCTCCGGAAGCATCCATATCTATTTTAAGTGCAAAGCCCGGATGTCTTCCACCATCTCCCCCGTCCTGCCAATGCGAGGTACGGACAGCCAAATCATTCGCTTCTTTAAACTTCCCGGTTGCGCAGTACTTCTTTATCAAATCGAGCGTATCACGGGGAACCTCCGCAAACGTGCGCGGGTTCTGCCGTGGAAAGTTGAAAGAGCGATCATTGAATACCACCGTTTCGTGCAAAGGATTTCCAAAAACCATGATACCCATCTTACCGTTACCTGCCAGCAGAGCTTCCTGCCACTTCGCATAAGTCTCAGGAAAATGAATGGAATATCCTTGACGTACAGCCGACTGAGCGCATACTCCCAGCGATGCTATACCGATTAATATGGAGTATAGTATCTTTTTGTTCCACATAATGACCTTATTTATTTCAGTGTGAGTAATCTGCTGCGCTTTAAATTATACCCTTCAGCAGAAATGGCGACTTTTCCCCGGGATACATATTCCACCGTTACCGTTCTCTTCTCTCCCGGTAACAGGTTAAAATAGCCGTCGGAAGCATAAGCCGGCAAAATACGTTTATCTGTATCCGCCTCACGGACATTGAGTTTCAGAGCGAGGGCAGGCATTGCTCCGGTGTTCTGTAATTCTATTTGTATCTGACTCTCCTTTTGCCGGATTAGTTTACAGTTTATGGAAGCTTCTTCCAAAGCATTGAATCCCTGGAAATCACCCTCACCGTTATCTTGCCAATAATCATTGATCGAAATAACCTTGCCACGCTTATCCTGAAGTATCAAGCGTTCCATATATACTCCGGATGCAGAAATTGGTTTATCTTGTACGAAGCACTCGGTCAATCCATTAGCCAATACATTCAGCTTGGAAGTGCGTTTAAACAATGACTTACCTTCAAGGGAATAAACTTCATATATAACTTTAGCCCCCTTTATTTCTTTTAAAGAAGTATTTACAACAACTACTTTCTGATCATCCAGATTCTTCTGAATATGAATCGGCTCACACGCTTTACGGCATCCATAGAAAGAACCGAAAGTTTCATAATCCCAGGAATAAATCTGCCAAACCATACTGGGCCAAGCCGGGTGACTCATCCACAGCAACAGCCCACTTGTGCTATTCCACATTTTACTGTTCCAAGCTTCCATCATGGCGCGGTGACTGTCGTAATTGACAATCTGTGCTTTCCGGCTAAAATCTTTCAGGTCCGTCGGCTTTCCATATTTCCGGTCTATCGCCTCCATAAATTCTCTTTGCCCCCCATGTAAATCATGGTAATACCACACATCACTAATGGGCCAGGCATCTTTCACATCCATCATAGCCAGGATGGATTCTTCCGTAGGAATGGAAGTTGAACCTTGTTCCGTATTGAACCCATGTGCCCGATCGCGATAGTAATCCACCGGATTCTTATGATAGTTCCATGGTCCGCTTGGTCTCAGGTTGCAATGAGTAGAATTCGGACTGTAATAACGGGTACCGTCTTTCTCGGCAATCATCTTTGCCAGATGTTCTTCGATATAAGCAGGTGCAAAGCCTTCATTCCGGGGATTCCAAACAGCAATGGAAGGATGATTGCGGAAACGTACCACTACATCTTCTGCATTCCGTAAGAATAGGTTATCATCATTTACCGGCATATTGTAGCCTTGCGTACTCAGCCAGAAGTCATTGAAAACCAGCATACCATACTCATCACACAATTCATAGAAGCTCTCTTCCGTACTCTCGCCCGTCCAGTTGCGAATCATATTAAAGTTCGCTTCCTTGTGCAACCGGAAATAAGGTTCAAGATGTTCACGCGAAACGCGCTTCATGGCATCATCCATTCCCCAGTTTCCTCCTTTACAGAAGATACGCTTGCCGTTGACTTTTATAACCATATAATGCTGCATGGCTTTGTCGGGTGCCGGCACAAAAATATCAGAAGAAACATTCTTTTTCAGACGAGGCATACACATGCCTCCTTCTATATATTTACGGTTTATATTATCAAAGATAGGTTCGCCCTGCCCCATAACCGTCGGACGATATTCCACCCGGCGGATAGACTCATCGGGGAAACAAACTTCCAATTCATAAGAAAGCTCACGGACTCCGAAACGAACTTTCTTAGAATCAGAGGATACGCCTTTTTCCGCTACAACCACATCCATCGTATAAAGCTCCTGACGACCGTAATTATTCGGCCACCACAAACGGGGAGACTTCAGTTCCAATGTCTTGTGAACATCCGGAGTAAAGACAACCGTTTTCCGCTCCTTCGGTGCAAGGTTTACTTCCTGAGTCACCTTTTTTCCTTCAAGATTCAGGTCAACGGATACTTGTTTGGCTATCGGTTGCAGGTTCTCCACTTCCGTACGTACGGTAATTTCAGCGACCGTAGTATCTGGTAATGCCAGATGAGTAACTACCTGCGTATCATGCAGACGGATGCCGTTCGTGAAACGTAAATGTACATCCTGCCAGATTCCTATATTCCGGTCACGGATACCAGGCACCCAGTCCCAGCCCTCTGAAGAAATAAAGGTAGGTCCGTCCAAACACAATTGTCCGCCATTCATACCGTTTCCGGCGGATGGAGATTGTTCGTGAGGAATTCCTGGGTTAGGCGGTGGAAGAATACGAACAACCAACGTATTCTTGCCATCCACCAAATGATCCGTTGCGTTAAATTCACCCCGGATAAAAGCACCTTTCATTGTACCCAGGCATACATCGTTCAGCCATATCTCGGCTTGATAATTGATACCTTTGAAAACCAGCCAGGCTTCCCGGCCTTCTGTAGGAACAGGTGAATTGAATTCCAAACGATACCACCAATCCATCCTGCACAGAGTGTCGGGAATTGCCAGATTATTCAGTCCATAATAAGGATCGGGATACACCCCCTGATCCACTAAAGTAGTCAATACAGTACCCGGAACGGTTGCATTATACCATCCATTTTTGCCATCTGTCAGTTTCCAGCCCCGGTTCAACAGGAAATCATTCTCCCCAATCTTCTCTACCACCGCTTCCACCGGTGTCTGCGTTTTCGGGGTGGGCATCATGATTTGCGCTTTCGACTTCGGTAACGTCTCTTTCGGCTGAGGATGAGTCAATCCCCAATTTGCCACATTCTGCGCTACCAATGAAGTAGCACAACCCAATAAGAGACAAAATATCCACTGAAATTTGGCATTCCGTTCCATACTTATTTATTTTTCCGAGTGAGACATTGGATAATTATCTTTCTGTAATACCGAAACCACTTTCTGTAAACGAATATCAGCAGAAGAAGCACCTATCATGATCGTATAATCACCGGAAGGATAAACAAACTTGCCTTTCGCTTCATCCCAATAGCGTAACAGATCTTTACGTAATTTCAAAGTCATTTTTTTGTTTTCACCACTCTTCAATGCGACACGCTCAAAACCTTTCAGTTCTTTGACAGGCATTACTTCATCCCGTTCAGGCAACTTCACGTATACTTGAGCAACCTCATCACCTGCATATTTACCTGCATTCTTCAGTTGGAAGGAAACATTTATTTCCTCTTCACCATCTGCCACTTGCAGGTTGGAATACTTGAATGTGGTATAACTTAAACCATAACCGAAAGGATACAGGACATCCCCTTTGAAGTATTTATAAGTACGTCCCTTAGTTATATCATAATCATCGAACGGAGGGAGTTCATCCAGACTTCTGTAATAAGTCAAGGGCAGACGGCCACCCGGATTATAATCACCGAACAGGACTTCCGCTACAGCTTTACCTCCGCTTTCACCGGGATACCAAGCATTCACAATGGCTGGAACATGTTCATCCATCCAGTTGACAGCCAACGAACTGCCGGCAACCAATACAACAACGATATTCGGATTTACTTTGTAAATTTCCTGCAAGAACTCCATCTGGTCTGCCGGAAGCTGAATATCATATCTATCTTGTCCTTCACGTTCTATCGACTTATTGATTCCTAATACGGCAACTACCGTCTCACACTCGCGCACCGCTTTTCCTGCTTCACCATACAAATCCAAGCGAGTGACTTTGCCAACCTGGGGAACCCGCCATTGCAGTCTCGCTACAGCATAATCACGATTGTCATAGTACTCTGCTTTCAACTGGTAATCTTTTCCGGCTTCCAGATAAATAGTAGCGGTATCAGTCCGGACAGCATGTCCCCGCCATGCATCAATCAGCATTTTTCCATCAATGCTCAAGCGACAACCATCATCCGATGTGAAACTAAGTGTATATTGTCCGGTAACCGTAGGACGCAATTTTCCTGTCCAGCGAACTGACAAAGGAGATTTAGGTAAGAAAGGATCGGGTGCCTGGTTAGCAGGCTCAAAGTTAATCCATTCTTCTTTGCGCACTTTCGGAGTCCCCTGTAACTTGGTATTGTCAAAATACTCGGCCTTCAATCCTTCCGGGAAATTGACTCCCTGTATGAGTTCCATACCGTCTACAGCTGATTTCCAAGGAGCATATACCACTTTCACACCATCGCCTACTCTATCTTTGATACCCTGCAACACTGAGATCGGAGCAATCACTGGCGAACCACTATAATCTCCAAACTCACAATTACCGGCATTGATGCCTACCACAGCTATTGATTTCACCTTTTTGGCATTAAGCGGCAACATTTTCTTCTGATTCTTAAGCAATACAATACATTCACGTGCTGCATTCAAAGCTACTTCCTGATGCTTTGCCGACCCTATCACAGCCGGAGATATTTTCGTATAAGGATTCTTTTCTCCGCTATCGAACAACCCCAACTGCATACGTGCCCGTAACACACGATAGGCAGCCGAATCTATATCAGCATTCGTAACCATATATTGACGGTAAGCACTCAACAAAGGCTCATCAAATACATCATCACCACATTCCAAGTCTAAGCCTGCTTTTATGGAAAGGGTAGCCGCAGCCTCTTTAGTCTTCACATATTTATGTGCATTCACCAACAAGGAAGGTCCACCGCAATCGGAAACCACATATCCTTTGAATCCCCAGTCCTCACGAAGTACTTTCGTCAATAACCAGGCGTTCAAGGTACAAGGCACATCATTCAGCGCATTATACGCTGACATGATGGAAGCTGATTTACCATCCTTCACGCACGCTTCAAAAGCCGGAAGGTAATATTCACGTAACTGTTTTTCTGAAATCTGCGGATTACATACAAAACGATTATGTTCTTCATTATTGGCTGCGAAATGCTTAGGAGTCGACACAATCTTCAGATAACGGTCATCATCGCCTTGCAGGCCTTTCACAAAAGCAGTACCCATGACACCACTTAAATAGGGGTCTTCTCCGTAAGTTTCCGGAGTACGTCCCCAGCGTGGGTCACGCGCCATATTCACTGTAGGAGACCAGAAGGTCAACAAGTCACTAAACTGACTTTTTTGTTCCCGTCCCTGATCCAGTTCGTTCCAACGGGCACGTGCCTCATCAGAAATAACCGTAGCCACCTGCAATTGCAATTCCGGATTCCAGGTTGCCGCCAGTCCGATAGCCTGAGGGAAAACGGTAAAGCGTCCCGGACGAACCACTCCGTGAAGCGCTTCGTTACCGTGGTAATATTTGGGAATATCCAAACGGGGAATACCCGGAGAGGTGGCACGCAACAGGCTGATTTTTTCTTCAACCGTCAAGCGTGATAATAAATCCATGATGCGCTCATGCATCGGTGCTTTCTCATCCTTATATAGCTCTTGAGCCTGTGCCACTCCGGCACAGGCAATTAGAGCGAATAATCCTGTAAATACAATCTTTTTTAGTGTTCTCATGGTTTTTCCTATTGACTTATTATACCTTATTGTTTTTCTGCAGATGGAGGTACTGCATCGCCTGCGCTACCCCATGTTTTATTAGGCCTGCTGCCCATCACCAATACCAATTTTCCACCTTCTTTTATGTCGTCATGACTAAACCAGGGTTTATTCCATTCTTTTCCGTTCAATGTTGCAGACTGAATGTATTTGTTTTCATCCGATGCACCTTGTGCCTCTATCTCAAATAGCTTTCCATTGCTCAACATTACCTTAGCCTTAGTAAACAAAGGGCTGCCGATGTTATAAGACGGAGAACCCGGAGTTACCGGATAGAAACCTAAAGAAGAGAAAACTACAAATGCTGACATACCGCCACCGTCTTCATCACCCGGTAATCCCATCAAGTCATTACGGAACCAAGTCTTCAGCAACTGACGAATACGTTTCTGCGTCTTCCAAGGCTGACCTGCATAGTTATACAGATAAGGAATATGCAGAGAGGGTTCATTGGCCATTGAGAATTGTCCCACATTTCCGGTATGGTCCGGTATCTGTGCATAGAAAGCATATTTACCACGTCCCAACGGTTCACGGAAGGTCTGATCCAAGTTCGCAATAAACTGTTGGTTACCTCCCATCAGATCAATCAGATCGGCTACATTATGAGGAACATCCCAACGATAAACCCAACCATTATTCTCACCATAATATTCACGGGCACCCATACCTCCGGAGAAACGATAATCGAATGGTTCGATCCATTTACCATTCTTATCCTTCGGATGGAAGAAAGCTGTTTCTGCATTATACACATTACGGTAATTATGAGCACATTGCAGATAATGAGCAGCATCTTCTTTTTTTCCTAACATATCGGCTATGCGTGACAAACACCACTGGTCATAGGAAGTTCCCAACGTTACTGCAATTGGCTGACGCTTTTCGAAATGATGTACATTCGGATCTGTTTCTTTTTCTCCTTCCTGAAGTGCAGGGATATATCCGTTCTTCTTATAGAAATCATCAATCCAACCGGCAGCAGCACCCGACCACGGAGCCAGTGTTTTTTCTTCAATACCTTTACGACAAGCTTCATAGGCTTTAGCCAAATCGAATTGTAAGCCTTTAGCAGCCGCATCCGCTACGGTTGCCACAGCATGATTAGAGTTCATACGACGAGAGTCACCTGTAATCTCAGGAAAAGTAGGCATCCACATATCTCCCATCTGTTCCGCCATGCGCAAATAAGAGTCAATCACATTCTTTTCTGTTCCTTCATCAATCAAAAGACGCAAAGGATGGGCAGCACGGTAAGTATCCCAAATCCAATCGTCTGTGTAGAACGGCTCACCATTATCTTCGTGTATCTTTCCGTCGAATGCACTGAAATAACGACCGCCTTCGCTGATACAAACCGGACGTTCGAATACACGATAAAGCGATGTATAAAGAACCTGTTTATCTGTCTCACTGCCACCTTCTACCTGAATATCGCTCAATGCTTTATCCCAGATCTGACGTCCCTTTTCTGCTAAAGCCTGCAGATTATAATCAGGCAATTCACGTTGCAGGTTTTTCTTGGCTTGTTCTTCACTTATAAATGAAATTCCATAGCGCAAGTTGACTGTTTTTGTTCCGTCTGCAAAGTGCATTACAGCACAGGCATTACGTCCTTCTGCTTCTTTCTTGTCTGCATCTATTTTGCCATCAGCCAGAATACCTGTTTCTATAGGGGCAACGTCCGATTCTATATACAGGTAAACCCGCGTATTATTCTCCAGTTGCTGATAACCGCTCACAAAACCGTCACCTGCCTTGATAGCACCGTTACGCGAATTGATCATCATGTATACAGGCTTATCCTGCTGACTATAATCTATCTGATAAAGAGCCGACTGATGAGAAGGTGCATACTTCACTTTAATTTCCTCGTCATCGAGAACCACCTCATAATAATAAGGTTTCAACTTCTCATCATCATAGCTATAAGCTATAACCGGACGAAGTTTATCTCCCTGATACGGACTCAGATTGAAAGCAGAACTACCACGATGACTAGTCACAATCAAAGGAAGACCTTTCAACTGATCTGTTGTATAATCCGCCCGTTCGGGATAGACACGAAGCATACTATTCGGCAGGTGAATAGTCGGGAAAGTAGGCACCAGCAAGTGACTGATATTTCCCATGTAAGGATTCACATAGTCCACCGGGTCTTTCACGGCGGCTACTTGGTTTTGTACTCCACTACAAGCGCCCAACATGGAAACTAAAGCTACAGAAGCCAGGCAATGTGTAATTTTCATAATATAACAGTTTTAGTTTATATTTATTTCTTGAAGGCAAATGTAAAGCTCAGCACTTTCCCTTTCAATTAAAAAAGACTTAATCGCTAATTAAATTTGAATAAAGTGGCTAATTTGTCTACTATTTAATCATCTTTTCAATCAATTCTACTAATTTCTTCGGGTTTTCAGGAGTAATCGGATAATGCCCACGTCCAGCATCAATGATTACTGTCATCTTGCCTGCATAGCGTTTTTTAGCTTCACCAGTCTGAGTCTTCAAATTAGGATCCAGACTCCCGCAAGCGTGCAGAATAGGAACCTTCGCCTCGGCAAGCGGTTTCAGATTATCCAATGGCTGAATCTTCGCTAAAGAAGAACGCAAAATAGGATTTTCCCCATAGATTCCGGCTATCTTATCAGGGTTCTCAATAGCCCAGGCATAAACTTCTCCTGTCGCACCTCCACGACCGGCTACAACCGGATGTGCTGCAAATCCCTTACTCACAAGATAATTGTATGCAATGCTCCACTGGTCAAATAAAGGACCATCAGCATTATAAGCAATGGGAGCAACCACTATGTGAAAACCACGTGCAAGCAATCCCAAATCTACAGCAGAATTACCATCCGGCTGATCGCAACGGAAAATCCAAGGATTTCCGGCAGCAGGTTTCTCAGGAGCGATAACCGTAACCAGTCCTTCCACACCTTCCAATGAGAACATATATTTATTATAATTACCTGTAAAATAAGGTCCCCATGAGGTAATCCAGAGTTTATCATATTCAGCATACGAATAAATAGGATCTGTACTGTAGAAATTACTTTTTTTGTATTTATCGGGCAGAAATGCAGGCTTCTCAGCCGGTTTTTCCTTATAAGCCTGTTCGACAAAATCCGCAATAATATTCGGATCCTGCAAGCTGTGCGGATGATGTGCCGTACCGTCTTTGATCAAAACCGACATACGCCCACCATTACCTTGATAAACACCTTGAATGGCATAAGTATTATTGAGTATAGGGTCAATGCTACCACAGATATTCAAGATAGGGACATCCTGTCTGGCAAGTTTATCCATTCCCATCAAACTTTTTTGTGAAAGTCCGGGATTATCGGCACAAATAGCCAGAACTTTATCAGGATGTTCTGTCCCCCAAGTAAAAGAATTAGCTCCGCCACGACTCATACCAATAAACGCAGGTTTAGGAAAAAGGCCGTGCTCATTCACCAGGAAATTATACCATACTTCCCATGTCTGATCGGGATCGGTAGTGATGTAAACAATATGAAAGCCACGCTTCAATAACTCAATTTCCGCTTGTGGCTGATGATCCCAATAACAACCACGCCATGACCATGGATTACCTTCAGCAGCCTGTTTCGGGACAACGACAATGCATCTACGCATTCCTTTTTCCGGACCCGCAACACCTGCTCCTTCACGTTGTGTTGCCTTGATAGGTTTAATTTGGAATGTTGTTTCACTCATTACAAAATCGTAGCGGTCGAAGCCGTGCCAATCCGTCTTCTCACCGGTAAAAGACTGAGCCCTTACGGACATCGCTACAAGAGAAAAAAGGAAGAGAAAAAATAAGTTCTTCATCGTATTACTCATTAAATTCAAGTTAATCAATTAAGTCTGACAGACTTTCATTGTATAGCATAGGGCAATACCCTATGCTACATTTTTTATCCTGCCAATCTAACTTCTATTTGTTTCCGCGGGTCTGCTTTACGACCTGTATGGTTCCATCCGAATTATAGAACAACTTATCTACACAAACCGAACGTAGATTTCCCTGTCCTGAAAAATCAGAAGTGTGATAGAAGGCATACCATTGACCTTTATACTTTACAATAGAACCATGACTGGTGTCACAAGTGGTCGGTTCCAGATAAATCCCCTCATACTTCCATGGACCTAACGGAGAATCGCTTGTTGCATACCTCAAACGATTGGCACCCGGGTTATTATCCGCATACGATAGATAGTACTTCCCGCTGTATTTATGTATCCAGGTCGCTTCATGGAAATCACTCAAGCCAGTCATCGGTTTAACCTCTCCGTCCAATTTCGTCCAGTCATCTTTCCGTAACTTACCACCATAGCATTTACCTCCACCTCCATTATAAATGTAAGGTTGCCCATCCTCATCTATAAATACGCAAGGGTCAATTTCCGGAGGCATACCCTCGATATAACCTCTTACACGGAATTCCTTATTCGGATACTTACTGGTAGCTACTCCCACCCGCCAGGTACTATTCCAATTAGCAGCATTGGCCGGGTGCGGAAAGTAGAAATAATAGGTTTGATTCTCCGGATTATAAGCACAATCGGGAGCCCACATGAAGCCATCACACCCCCAACCATTATGTTTTCGCACTGTGGCTGCATTCATTATCTCCCCATGATCGGTCCAATTCACCATATCTTCCGTAGAAAAAACATGATAGCGATCCATGCGGTCGCATCCAAGTGCAGGCTCCATATCATGCGAAGCATACACATAAAGTACTTCTTTCCCATCAATGTTCCATACATGCGCAGAAGCATCAGCTGTGTAAAGGGGTCCCTTTATCCAACTATTGTACATCGGTGACTCCCACTCTACAAACAGGGGATTACTCATTGCTTTCGTAACAGGGTAAGTGAAAGAATTAGAAATATCTTCCAACTCACCTGTACGCGTTAAAACGAACTTATCGATGTTTCCCGGTGTATTGGCACAATACTTCAGTACATGTTTCCCTTTAGTCAGCTGGATTCCATTAGCTTTCACTTTATGGCTAAAATCCGTCCATCCCCCAAGAGGCATATCTATACTGCGGCTTGCACCCCGACCATCTACCTCAAAGTAAAAACTTCCCTCCGATCCGTCCCCTTTCACACAGAATGTTTCAATGGCATAGGCACCATCCTCATCTACCTCAATCGTATAACACATCCATTCACCTGGCTGTACATCACCGATATAATAACCTCCGGAAGCCTTACTTTCTGCACGAACATCAACGGCGTGGGAACCTCTGTACCCCACATCAGCCAGTTTAGAGTCGCTCTCATAATAGACCACATTCTGTGCTCCTTCATCAAAGTCTTCCGCTTCTACAGTGCCGGGCACGCGGTGCGGACCTTTATAGGCCGTTCCTTTATAAGCTTTCAGATATTCTTCCGAATCATAGTCCATATCATAATCGTACTCATACGGCCCATCAGGAACCGGAGGATCTACCTCTGGCACTTCAGGGAGAACTTCTGGAGGTATTTCCCCCGGCGTATCTTTATCGCTGCAAGCTGTAAGAGCAAGTGCAGCAATAAAGAAACCCAACTTCAACAGATGAATAAATAGACGCATACAAATTTATTTTGTTTGTTCTACTACTTTGATAGTTCCATCCGGATTATAGTATAGCTTGTCTACACAAATAGAGCGAAGGTTTCCCCTTCCGGAAATAGAACAGTTATGATAGAAAGCATACCATTCACCGTTATATTCAGCTATAGATCCATGACTTGTATCGCAACCTGTCGGTTCCAGATAAACACCCTGATATGTCCACGGTCCTAGCGGTGAATTACTAGTTGCATAATTTAAACGATTAGCCCCTTTGCCATTCTCCGCATGGTTATCAGCATAGGACAAATAGTACACACCGTCTTTTTTATGTACCCAAGCAGCCTCATGAAAATCTTTCAGCCCCTCCATAGCACGCAGCGGTTCTGCCAGTTCCATCATATTATCCTTCATTTTGGCACCCACACAACGACCTCCACCGCCATAGTAGAAGTAAGCCTGATCATCATCATCCACAAAGACGCAGGGATCTATCATGGCAAAGCAATCGTCTTCCATTCCTATCATGTCAATATACTTGTCCTGTACAGTGAAGTCTTTGGCAGGATGTTTACTGGTAGCTATACCCACTCTCCAGGTATTGTTCCAGTCATCACCACTCGGGTGCGGAAAGTAAAAATAATAAGTACCATTCCTATATGCACAATCGGGTGCCCACATGAAGCCACCATCTTTACGTCCCCAAGACACTTGCGAAGAGTTCAATATTTCACCATGATCCGTCCAGTTCACCATGTCATCCGTAGAGAATACATGATAGCGGTCCATTAAATCGCATCCACGCGGAGGATCAATATCATGAGAAGCATAAACATACAGACGTCCGTCTTCCCATACATGGGCAGAAGGATCAGCTGTATACATGTGAGTAATGAAAGGATTCGGACCTAAAGTAACCGTTTTAGCTTGCTTCTGATTGTTGCAACTCATCAATGTCAACGACAAAGCAGCCAAGGTAATCAAATAATTTTTCATACGCTTTTTTATAGTTTTTATAGTTAATATGAGCAAAATTAGAGTTGCATGATTAACAAAGCTCTTAATTTCAGCTTAATAATTCGCTGTTTTTTTCGATTTTCTATTTCGCATCCCGCCGGGGCATCTCAAAGCTCAGCGGCTTCTCACGACGAAGCATCTTTGCCGCCTCACCCGTCAGCCACAGGTAATGATCGGACGGCATCCCATCCATACCCACAAACTTGACTTCTTTTCCCACCGGAGGATTATCTGTACACTTGAAAATGGCAGTACCTTCATTCACTTCATCGAACATAGCTACGTACAGCATCGTAGCCCCTACATTGATTGCCGTAGAAATCTGTTGCCAATAGAAGCGTCCGCCCTGACGGGGAATAGAACCGGAAGGTTTCACATCATCCTTAAAAGCATGGCGGCTCAGATTATGCCAACTGAATCCCGGAGTCACACAAGGCACATAACCGATATTATTCTCTTTGCACCAAGCTATATCATCGAGAATAACATCCCGATAACGATCCATATCATTGTGGAGCAACGGAGTAAAGCGCTGCACCATCCATGGCAGAATAATATCCGCCTGTCTGATAAGCTCGTGCAAGTAAGGATCATGTACGCAATCGGCATTCAGGTCTCTCCAGAAAGTAGGTACTCCCAACATTACGCTACAGCCTCCGTATTCCGGATCATTTTTGAGAAAATCAATAAAACGTTCCAAACCGATATTACGAATATCATACGGACGATCAGGAAAACCGACACCCCAGATAGTAACCAACGGTTTGCCATTATAAAAGACATAAGTCTGTTCACCTGTCTGATTAGTTACACGCAGCGAATCAACCAGATATTTCCAGTCGTCAATCAACATGGAGCAATCTTCACCTTTAGCTGCCAGGCCGGACAAATCATACATAACCCCAATAGCACGTCCATATTTTGAAGCCGCCTTCATGGCATGCTTCAGCACTGTGCTCCGCCTGCGTGCTTCCGGACGGGCAGCCCCGAAGAAACGTTGCATGAATACACCATCCAACCCATACTCCTTCATCCACTTGAAATGCAGATCTACCGTGCTCTCATCCGTAGAACAGAAAAAGCGGGCAGTAGAACCATCTGCCAATTTCTGTCCCGTCGGATATGTTTTCTCATACTCACTCACATCCGGCCACATATCTATGCGGACACTGTTCTCATCCGGGTACATTACCCCTTTCCTCGGTTGGTGAAACCAACCTTGATACCCAGCCATAACCAAACCTTTGTAAGATGGATATTTAGTATTCTTAGAATGTTTGGGTGCTGCATTCAGACTCCCGAACAAGAAAAAAACGAGCAATAGTAAAAAGCATTTCTTCATGGTAGCAATAATTTAATTAGGTATTTAATATTTCAGTTGTTATTATTTGTTCCAAAGTTCTTTGATTGTTTCTTCCTGAGAGTACCCAAAGGGACATGCTTCACTTCTCATATTGGCACGATAGTTACCTTCGGTTTGATTCGGACAGGTTATCATCCGGCAACCGGGCATTTCCAGATGCCCATTCGGGTCGGTACGATGTATCCAATGATACGCATACGTCAACCACTCATTCCGGTAATCTTCCGGTTGCAGGGACAGCCAGGAAATTTCGTCCCATCCCCATACAAAATGGGAGTTCAGATCCGCCACATTCGCTTCTTTCCCCCTGCCATAATTATCAAACTCCACGAGATATGGCAGATGCTCGCATTTCCATCCGCTAGGGGAAATACACCCTTTGCTCTTTTTATAAAGAGCATCCAGATAATTCACAGCAAGTTCAGCTTTATAGGGTTCAGAAGGAATTTCCTTGATGCGAAGCGGGAAAGAATTGAAGTCGAGCAAGCTCACCCCATTCCTTACCATTCCTCCATAAGGAGTATGGGCATCCAGCAACACCCAGTGACGGCGGGCATGAGTACGCGCATACTCACGTATTTTAGCAATGACACGAGCCCAGGAATCCCGTTCCGGATCATTCATTCCAATCAACTCGATCTGCCCAAGATGAAAAGCCTCGCAACCGACATTGATGTAAGAACAAGCAAGATAATAGAACCAAAGTTGAGTTTCCTGTCGACTAATATCCGGTACACTACTGCCTTTACGCCAATGATCGACCAGAAGCCCTTCTTTATTCAGCATATCAACATAAGAAAAGTTACGTGATTCAACCGGCAATCCATACCCCTTAAACACCCAATCGGGTATCTTCACCTGATTCACCTCCTCTGTAACGATCTCAAACAGGCACCCCTGAAGGATTATATCAGGGTCATAGGCGTGCAATTCACCAGCAAATGCTTTCGCTTTACTCCAGAATTCAGGTTTGTTCAACAAGCTTTCGCCTCCCCACCGGTAAATGGAACGACCGATAAACTTTGCTCCGATATCCTTGACCATACGCATATCATCGGCATGATAAGAATACACTCTACGTCCTTCCGGTTTATCTGGCATCAACAGATAGACCATTGTAATGGAACGCTCCAGATAATTTTCCAACACCTGCCGGGAAATGCCTCTCTCATCGAAACTGTACTCCTTCCCCTGCCCCCACATGGAACAAGGGCAAAAGAGAATCAATATAATAAAATTATATATAATATTTTTCATAATAGCCAGTTAATAGGTTTACCAAGCACTCCGTTCCCGATAGAAGGGTACCGGTTCGGATGTATACTCTATTTGTTTGGTCAGGTAAGGCAACACACGCATTTCCGTAATCGGTTCGGTATCATAGTTCTGATTACCGGTCAGCGTTGCAGCGAATAAAGCGATACCTGCATCTTTGGGCAGAACCAGCATTCGGGCATTTGCCGGAATATCTAAACATACCTTGTACAGATAAGCAAAGTTATAAGAGTCATTTCCTTTGTGTGCACTATGTTTATGATTGGCAATATAACCGATAGAAGCATCTTTGATATATCCCTCACTTTCGCCTTTCCATCCCCACTGTCCATAGAAACCGGAATAATAAGGTACATTTACCTGATAAGGCTTATCATCCACCAGGAAAGTAGCCCGACGGTCATCCTTTACAGAAGTCACCAGAAGAAATAGTTTATCCATGCCATGATGCTCAGGCAAAAGAATGGTATCCCCATTCGCCCGGACGTAATTGAAAATAGCAGGATCATTCTGTATACTGAATTCAACCCCATCCGAAAGGATCTTTTCGGGCATCAGTTCGGCTGCCAGTGAATTACCTTGCCTGTCGAAATTACCAGCACGATTAAACTCATCAGTTGTTAAGGCTACCGCATTATAGGGCAGTTCCAATGGTTGGCATTCAGGAACCGTCAGCAAAGGCTTTTGTTTGAATGTAACCCTAAATGTGCGGGGTTGAAAAGCTTTACCACTGACTATCAACCTATTACCAGAGAAAGTAACTTCACCTTTTTCTTCCTCTATTCCGTTTACTTCTTTGGCATTTTCAATATCAGATGCAAACTCTATATAAGCTTGATCGTAAGAACTGCCATAGATCTCATTGATACGAACAATATATCCGCGTCCATCTTCCGCTTTTTTAATAGCTTTCACAGCAACCTGAGGACGGTCTGTACGGGCAAATGAATAAAAACGCCCCAATTTACCCGCATGCTTAGTAGTGGTAAAAGCCAACAGGGGCTGATTGAAATTCTCCGCCTTCCAGGCAATGCCTGCTTGAGCAGCATCCTCTTTATGTCCCACAATGGCATAACGGAAAGCATGATGTCCATGATCCTGATGATCCTGATATGTATAATGCTTACCGGGTTGAGGAGTATGAAGCAATGTCAGACGGATGGTATTATTATCAGGCTTATCCCATCCATATTTAGATTCATTCAAAATGGAGATGCCATAAGACGCATCATCGGCAGTCAAGTCGGCCCACTGATGTCCCAGTACCTCAAAAGAGTTCTCGATATTGTTGCCGCGCTTCACATAACCTAAACCCAAGTCATAAGTAGCTTTTTCATTGGAGATTGTGGTTGGAAACTCTGCTTTCAGCAAAGCTTTCTTTCCTTGCCAGTCAAATTCGTTACTGATCTCAATTCTATCATCCTCGGCTCCATCCGTTAACGTGATATATTGTACAAACCTAGAATCTTCATGAGTACGTTCCACACGTAAAGATGCTCTCAACGGTCCATTCTCTGCCACGGTAATTTTAACATTGTCCGTGATGGAAATACTCGGCCCATCCAGAACTTTCTTATAAATTTCCCAAGCCGGATAATCAGTAGAAAGATTTTCCGTAAACATCATCAGACGGAACGGCTTACCGGTTTGCACCAGTTCACGATTATTCTTTTTATCAAAAATGGAAGCAATGTCACCCTGTTCATTCAATGCTATCTTATAAATAGTGTTTTCAAGAGTTCCGTTCTTTGCCAGCAGTTTTCCGGAAGATGAAGTTCTTCCCGGTTGAATGCTATATACTGAGAAGCTAAGTGGATCTACTTGCGCTACAAACAAAACCTCGGCTATTCCATTCTCCCAAGAAATCAACTGTGCAGGCATATTTTCCCCTTTCTGAGAGGTTACTTTAATTCCTGACGGTCGTTTATCCATCTTAACCGTAGCCTTCACCACATCTCTCCGACTGGAAGCTACAGGATTATAAACCACAACCGGCATCCCTTTTACTTTGGTATCCAAAGCACGACTCACTGCCCCCACTGCTGTAGTAATGGTTTCTGCAAAACGTGTCTGAGCTATCAGTTCATCATTCCAGGAGAAAGTGTATGATTGCGGAATACTGGTTCCCGTCAGGTCATCGTGAAATTGATGCCACAGGAAACGCTGCCAGTTTTCACGCAAAGCATCGGAAGGATATTCCAAACCTCCCAATGTTTCCGCCACTACAGATGCTCTTTCGGCTGCATCCGCCAAGTGTTCGTTCCGTCGGTTGAAATGTTTCATTGCAGCCTGCGAAGTGTAGCACCCCACTCCATGCACATCCATCAGCAGTTCTCCGTCATAAACGGGTAGTTCGGGATGCTTTTCAAAAGGATAATAATCTTCATATATTTGTCCGGCTTTGGCACTGATAATTTCTAACGGGCCATCTGCCTTCAAACTTTTTTCTAATGAATAGACGGAAGGAAGCGTTGGCGATCCGCCACGGTCTCCGACACCATAATAACTATAAGCCGTATTATCAGGTCCTAGTTTAGCTCTTTCCAGAATGCGGCGATTGATACTGATATCATCGTAGTAATACGATGTACCGTATCCTCCGGCATCCAGTACTGCCATGATCCGCGCACCATCCAGACCTTGCCAAAGCCCTATCTTGAACGGCATTTTTTCTTTTTCTCCAAAATATGGATTTTTCCGCCACTGGAGTTTTTGGGTAGAGAATCCTATCAATCCGCAGTGTGCGGCGATGGTAGGCAATGTGTAACCGAAACCGAAACAGTCCGGCAGATAAATATCGTTTGATTTTACACCAAACTCTTTTTTATAGAATTCCTGCCCTAACAGGACATTCCTGAAAAAAGATTCGGAGGAAGGAATATTAGGGTCTGTCGCTTCCCATGCACTTCCCACTACATTCCAGCGTCCTGCCTTGATGTACTTCTTTACAAGCTCATACTCGTGCGGATAATACTCCTTCATCCACGCATATTTCTGAGCACTCTCAAAGTTAAAGATATAATTGGAGAAACGCTCGAAGAGCCAAAAGTTCTGTACCATTGTACGGTGCAGATAATCATCAATAGATTCGCGTACATCCCAGTTCCACTGCGTATCAAAATGGGCTGTTGCTACCAGATACGCCTTATACTCTTTTTGCTGGCTGTACAATATCTGTACGAAGCAAAACAGTGACAGAATGCAACATAGTATTTTTTTCATCTTTCACTTTTTTAGTTAGAGAAAGTTTTCGTAATAGATTATGGTATCTTTTAGAAATAAGAAGAGTATACCCGAACCGTATCTGAGCCCTACCTGAGCCCTACTTGCTCCGTACATTCTCCAGCCAGAAGTACCTCTGAGTGGAGAATCCCCGGAGATGGTACGGAGCAAGTAAGGCTCAGGTACGGTTCGGATATATAATTATCTACTTTTATCTGGCAGGCCAGGCATTCTTCAAAGGCACTTCGCCACGAAGCATCTTACGAGCCTGCCCCGTAAGCCACAAGTAGTGGTCGGTGGGCAGATCATCTTCAACCCCTTGAAACACGATGTTCAGTTCACTGGCCTTCTTGCACCAGCCACCTTCAAGCTGACTTTCGTCCTTAGGCGAGGAACCATGCCCATAACTGCCTTTCGCCTTATTATACCACACATAGTAATCCGTTTCAGGCACATTGCTCGGTACATCGCTTTTATTAAGGCATTTGAAGATGGCAGTGCCCTCGTCTATTTCATCAAACATTGCGACGTAAATCATTTCTGCTCCCAACTTGATGCCACCGTAGATCTGCTCCCAGAAGAATCTTCCACCCAGACGCTCCATCACACTATTATTCGGATGCATATTCAGGTCAGCTCCACCAGGGAAACAGTGGGGAGCATAGTGTACGCCATTTTTCTTGCACCATTGAATGTCCGCATCAATGATAGGCTTGCGATGGTTATTATAAACCTCTATCGAACCATAACGACCTACAAACCAAGGGAAGATGACATTGGCACTCTTCACAATATCAGTATATTTGGCACGCGGCCATTTAGATGAACTATGCGTACGCCAATCATCGTTCACACCCAGCATGATGCTCCAACCCTGCTCTTTCAATGCAGCTATAAGGCTGGCTATCTGGTCTGCATTGAAAGGCTTTTCATCAAACCCCACACCCCAAAGAGCAAGCAACGGTTTGCCATCCTCATAGAGATAGTATTTCTGTTGGTTACGGTCTAACAATTGATACGTATCCATAATGGCCTTCGCATCGGCAAGCAACGCACTTTCATCACGGTTTCCTTCCATAAACCCACCTAAATCATACATCACGCTGATGGCTCGCTGAAATTGGTTACTTCCTTTCATCGCGTGCTTCAACACCATATCGAAATGATCTTTTCCATCAGGATTATTGATTACCTCACCTACAAAGCGTTGCATAAAGACACCATCAATGCCATATTCCTTCATCCATTTGAAATGAAGCAACACACTCGACTCATCGTAAGCACTGTACACCTGAGCTGCTTCACCATTGGGCAATATAAATTTAGAAGAACGACCTTTAGGTTCATCTACACCCGGAGTGTATCTCTTTTCATATTCAGACATATCGGGCCACATATCAATAGAGTTCTGCAAAACTCCCGGCTTGAACACTTCACTTTCACGATAGTGATACCAAGCCGTGTTATCAGAATTGCTATGCCTGCATCCGTCACCCGGCGCACCAAACCATCCTTGATAGCCTGCCATCACCAAGCCACGATAGGTATCGAACGGTTTGCCGTCTTCATGGAGTTCAAAATCCGGCTTATTATAAACATCTTCTGCAGGAGGTGTTTCTGGCTCTTCTATTGCCGGTGGAATATAGTCACCTTTGTCATCACCACAGGCTACTAATCCCAGGAAAAGGGTACCCAACAGCCAATAATTTATCTTATTTTGTTTCATTATTTCCATTTTTTCAGTTAAAATAAAGGCCGGAAGAACAAACATACGTCTCCCTTCCGGCCATTGTCACAATCTTACTACCTCTGCTCCAACTACTCGTTGGGAACTTCTATCTTTACAATTTCTGTATAATTGTACTTTTCAAATTTATCCTTTACTTTGGCACCCATACGGACAAAGTAAATGTATCCGGGCTTTACCTGCAAAGACACTTCATACGCTATACTCTTGCCATCGTCCTCTTTAGGAATCTTATCCCAAGTTTTCATAACGTTAATCTTGCCGGGCTTATCGTAATAACCAATATGATTGGAAGCACCGCAGAAATGATTCAAACTGAGAAACGGACAAACATCCATAACTTGTGGGAGCCCTTCAGTAATCGGAGCATCCAAACGGCAGGACATGGTGAGTGTGGTTCCCTCAAGTTTCGTTTTGAAGTCAAACAACTTCAAATAAGGCGTCACCTCAAAATTTTGAGTAGTCTTGCTACCGATACCCATACGGATAGTATCAGAAGGCCACCAAGACCCTTCCGGTACCATATCATACGTTCCGGCAAAGAGTTTGGTATTATTGAACGTACCGTCTTCTTTGATGGCAAGATCCTGACTTCCGGGATTAACTTTATAACTCACCTCCCAGATGCGGATATGGCAATCTCCTCGATCAGAAACAATGCCTTCTCCGGTAGTGGAATCTATAATCTTCCCATAGAAATGGCAATCGGGAGCATCGAAGTTATCTACCCCCATGCAGGATACCACCAGCAATGCTGAAGCAGCACATATTAAACTATATATTAACTTTTTCATATCAATACTTTTCTATATAATTATTCATTAATGGCCATCATTACGAACCAGTAACGGATTCTTATTGATTTCACCACCCGGTATTTGATCGTAATAATCTTTCTTATTAAAATTCACCCTACGGCCTTCACGTTCCACTTCAGGCAAGAATATCCACATATATTTTTTATCAGGATCATCTCCCTCCTTCCAATCGGGATTGATTTCATCCAAAACCTGATAAGCCAGCAGTCCATGAGTATACACACCATCCATGAACATAATGTCGGCCACTCTCCAGCGACGAATATCGAACACACGGTGATTTTCAAAGACAAGCTCACGGGCACGTTCATCACGGATATATTGCAGGTTCTCGTCAATCGGGAAACCATAGATTTCGGAACCTATATCAGCCGGATTGGTAACCATTGCATGAGGATGGGCACCTGCACGATCACGGATTTCATTGATATGCTCGAAAGCTTCTGCCTTCAAATCATCACTACCGGTAATCAATCCCAGTTCGTAAGCTGCTTCCGCCCAGTTCAGTAAAATTTCACCATAACGGAATACTTTCCAAGGTTGAGAATTGGTAAAGAACACACGGGCATTAGTACCTTCAGCCTGTACATACTTACGAATACAAGCACCCATACGAGAATAGCCTTCATCGCCCGTACCTTCCGCCAAACCATGAATACCGTTAATCTTCACATTGGCATGACCACCGACATCTTTGCGTGTACCGGGCTGAGCAGCTCTCACACGGAACTGAGCAGTATAGTCATTTACACTTCCTTGAGTTTCGGCAGTACCATCAGCTACAGTACCCGGATAGCTAGTATAGACACCAGCCTGAAAATCAAGTTCCGTACCGGACATGCTTTCTTTCATTCCGGTAAAGTAGTAATTGGCACGACATCTAGGTTCCATTTCACCGTTGTTCCAGAGTTCAGTCACACTTTTGAAACGAATGGGGTTCCCAGTTTCCGGATCGATAATAGCAGGCATCTCATACAACCCCATGATTTCCCATGCAGGCTGAAGCGCAACGCCTACGTCACCGGAGAGTCCTACACCCTTAGGCAATACCATACAGTCCCAGCAGTGGAACAAGTTGGTATCGAACGGCGTGCTGGTGTTGGGACCATACTGTTTTACCATGATATCTTCTACCGTATTCGGATTAAGGAATACTTCCGTATAAGCTTTCTCCTTATCAGCACCTGTATGAAGTCTGAATCCAGCATCTTTCAGGAACTTACAGGCATCGTATGCATATTGGAAGAATTCCTGTGCGTGATCTGCAGTCATGCACATCAGACCAGCATTTACAGCTGGACCGGTGACAGCCAAATACTGATTGTATTTGGCAACAGACCCAGCATATAACATGGCACGTGACATCAAAGCCGCAGCTGCATAACGATTGGCACGCCCCACCTCGTCTTTGGAGGCAGTAGCATTCTCCATAGCAAACTTCAAATCTTCATAGATGAACTTCCAGCAATCATACTCAGTATTACGCGGTTGCTGAAGTTCCTCCAATGGAGCCTTTGGGTCAAGTACCTTCTCTACAATAGGCACACCGCCATAGCGTTTCACCATTCCAAAATAGTAGAATGCACGCAAGAAACGCGCCTCACCTAAATAAGAATTATAAACATCTTCCGTAAAATTGCTTTGATACTCAGGCAATTTTTCCAACATATTGTTAAGTTCACGGATACGATCATAAGGCCAATAATCAAAGCCGCCATAAGAAGTTGCACGACCTGCCGCCTCAGCAGCACAGGATGCTGCACTAGATTTCTGAGCCTGCCACTGATTTCCACCTTTGCTTGAAGTAGCATAACCTTTCTGGTCTCCATTCTGACCATAGTTAAAATCCTCAATGGGCAGATCATGATACGCCGAAGCAAGATACTTCTTGATGCCATTGTCTGATTGAAACAGCACATTCTCGTAAACAAGCCCTTTCGGCTCCAAATCCAAATCATAACAGGAAGTTGCCGTAAGTCCCAATGCAGCTGCTACAAATATATATTTTAATGTTTTCATATTCTATTCTTTTTATCTTTAGAATTTGATGGTTGCACCAATATTAAACGTACGGTTCACAGGGTAGTTATAGAACAAAATTCCAGAATCAGCATTATTGTTCGCACCGCCCTGACGTCCCGGACGTTCCGGGTCTATATTATCCAGACCTGTAAATGTCAAGAGGTTATAGGCATTGAAATAGATACGAAGATTCTGAATTCCTGCTTTGGCTATCCAAGTTTTAGGCAATGTATAGCCAACTTCCAGCGTTTTCAAGCGCAGATAAGATGTATTCTTGATACCCGTTCCGGCATTGCTAAAACTATGACCTGTGGCCGGATAGAGACCGGATACCCACTTCGTGTTCGGATTGAATGGGTCATCACTCGGATTAACCGTATGCCAGCGATCTAGATAAATATCCAATACCGCACCACCATTGAACGGACCTACCTCTGTGAAGACCTCATCGTATGAATTGTAAACACCTGCTGCGCCTTGCCAGTTCATAGATACATCAATGCCTTTCCAATCGGCTCCCATTACAAAACCATAGTTGAATACCGGCAAGTTGTAAGATGCCATCGGATGATTGTCCTCACCATTTATGATACCATCACCGTTCCAGTCCTTGTAATAATAGTCACCAGGTAAAGTTCCCTGCCCATATCCACCACCAGTAAGGTCGTGATAGCGAATTTGTTCATAGCTGCTGAAACGTCCTCCTTCTTCATAAGAGAACCAGATATCTTTGTTGCGTCCAGATACATCGCGACGCCTCCATGCATCCATAGAGTTGCTGGCCTGACTATCCAAACGATAATCCCAACGATTCTTTGTGGCAGAAATTTGTCCGCCTACCCAATAGTTCACATCACCCACACGATTCCGGTGATTCAAACTGATCTCCCAACCGAAAGTCTGGTCAGCATTTAAGTTCTCTTGAGGTAAATTTGCACCAACTGTACCCGGAACAACCGTTGAAGCTGTAGCAAGCAAACCTTCACGCTTACGCTTAAAGAATTCGACCGTACCACTCAATTTTTGATTCCAAAGGTCGAAATCTAAACCCAAATTCACCGTTTTTGAAGTATACCAAGTCTTATCTGGATTCGGAATGGCAGTTGGCTCTACACCAGTCATCAAAATGCCGTTATAAAACCAAGCGATCCTGTCTTTATTAATATTATAAGCCACCGCTGTTTCAGGATAAGTACCTGCAGCACCATCATCACCCATCTTTCCCCAAGAACCGCGAAGTTTCAAGTTGGTAAGGAAAGGGACTAACTCTTTCACAAATGGTTCTTCACTAATACGCCAACCGGCAGATACACCCGGGAAAAATCCCCATCGGCCATCTTTCGGATAGCGAGACGAACCATCTTCACGGAAAGAGAAATCTACCATATAGCGACCTTTGTAGTCATAGGTCAGTTTACCGACATAGGCCTGTCGGGTTACATCACCTGCACCACCCATAGAACCAATCTGGCCTTCTTCTTCACCATAAATCAAGTATTCACCTACCAACTGCATGACACGTTGTGCATAGAAACTATCCCAATTGTTATACTGCTCTTCAAACAATACCATGGCACTCACATTATGATCACCGAACTTACGGGCATAATTCAAAGAGAGTTGCATTGTTGTTGCGTATCCCGGATCAGTGCTACGGCGCAAATTGCTGTCAGGATTACGTTCAAAGCTTTCCAAAGTACCATCTTCTCTCCTGTTATACAATTTATACGGACGTTTGTATTGTGTATTATTGGTAGAAGAATAATCATAGCTATAAAAAGCTTTTGCATTCAAACCCTTTACGCCTGGAATGTCGTAAGTCAATGTCAAGGAACCATTAAAGTTAACACGTTTCTCACGGCGATAACCGGTGAGATCACTATTGATAGCAGCTACAGGGTTTTCAGGTTCGCCCATTTCACTATCCCAGGCAGGATAGTTATGATCACCGTCTACATAAGCTTCTGAAGTCGGACGGTAAGTCCAAGCTTTCTTATATACGCTCCAAATATCGGTAAACGGTTGGTTCTTTTCATCCATATAACCACTAGCCTGTACAGAAGCCTTCAAACGGTTAGTAATTTTTGCATCAATATTGCTACGGAAATTCCAACGATCGTAATTCAAAGAACCACTTTTATAAGAACCTTCCTGTTTCAAATAACCGAGATTAAAGAAGTAGTTCACTTTTTCCGAACCACCGTTCACACTGATATTGTACTGTTGCTGCGGAACATTATCATCGAATAATTCTTTTGTCCAGTTCGTACTTTTCTTCTTTCCGGTACTATACTCCATCATTTGTTCCCAAGTATATTTAGCAGGAGTACGGTTAGGATAAGTATTGTCGCCGAAAGCATTATAGTATTTTTCATTGATAAGCAGCATGTGGTCTGCGGCACTTGCAGTCTGTGGCACATAAAGGAACTGTTGCCAACCATAATTAGCAGAGAACGTAATGTCGAACTTACCATTAGAAGCTTCACCACGTTTAGTAGTAACCAAAATTACACCATTAGCAGCACGCACACCATAGATAGCTGCAGAAGCATCTTTCAATACAGATACATTATCAATTTCATTGGCATCCATACGAGAGAAATAAGCCTTGTCACGAGGAACGCCATCAACCACAATCAGCGGTTCACCCATACCACGAATATCAAGGGCATTGTCAAATTCACCAGGCTGCGAACTCTTTTGGAAAATACGCACACCAGGAATCTTACCTGAAAGCATATTTACCACATTCTCATTCTTGGTAATAGCAATTTCCTTATTATTAATGGCAGAAACCGCACCTGTCAATGTAGCTTTCTTCTGTGTACCATAACCTACAACCACGACTTCGTCCAAAGCTTGACTATCTTCTTGTAGTGTAATCTTCAAAGTGGTCTTATTTGCCGTAACCACAGCATCCACATAGCCGATAAAAGATACTGTCAATTTTTCATTAGCATCGGCAGCTATCTCAAATTCACCATTAATATCGGTTATGACACCTCGAGTGGTCCCATTGACCCGAACATTAGCTCCAATGACAGTCTCACCCGTCTGATCGACCACAGTACCGCGAACGATGCGGTTCTGTGCCGACATAGGTAATGCTGTCAAGAGACATAAAAGTGCAACCATCATCGCTTTCCATGAAAGGGATGCACTTTTCTCTATATTAGATATTTGATGTTTCATATTTAGATTTTCTATTTATTAAAGAAATCCTCATTTACAGTTTATTCCGGTATTGTTGTACCTTCCGGCATCACACGACGGTTAAAGAAGAAGAAACCAAACTGATCGGCTTTGTGAAGTTTCTTCCAGCCATAAGCATACTCATAAACTGCAGCAATGGCAAAACGGAAGCCATAACCTGTATAAGTATCATTGAGCGTAATCTTACCAGTCTTTTGATCCATTGTCACGCCACCATATTTTGCAAATCCAGCTTCGTATACTTCAGGATCCTCTCTATGTGCATCATTAAAGCCACCTACAATTTCATCTCCTCCATTAACTTCCTTACCTGTAGCCGGATTCATCCATTTGCCATATGCTTCCGGTACCAAAATAGAGATACCACGGAAATACCAGTATATACCACGAGAGAATTGTGCATACTTCTTTGCAATATCATCCATTACCAGTGTGTTTCCATCGCAAAAAAGAACAGTTTCACCATCAGCTGTTTGCACCTGATAATTAGCATTAGCCCAATTCTCCAAGAAACTCTTTCCCCGGTGAGTGATTTCAGCATAGTCTTCTTCCCAATTTGTAAATGTGTTCTGAATATCAATCACCTGAGCACCTAAAGCCAAACTCTTTGTACGTCCGCCCCACTCGCCTTCATACTCTTCGTTAAATGTACTGGCAAAATCAACGTCAGCCAATTCATCGTTTATGCAAACATAAATTTTAGCCTTCACTACATCGTCAGCCAAAACATTAATCAAGAAGCCTTTACGGTCTGCATTCTCATTAAAACTGGTTCCTGGTCTTTCACTAAATGCCCATGTACCATCTTTTTTCAAACTCTTACTAAGAAGTTCCTGTTTTTCCTGCGCTTGTCCTCCTGGTTGTTTGCCACTACTTGCAACTACAAATTCTGCATTAGCCGGAAGCTCACTGAACAAATCTTTGAAATTAAGAGCAACCAAAAGATCAGAACCTTTAATTGTCATTTCCTTAAAACCATCCGCAAGATCTTGGGGATTATAATCCGCTTTAATCGTAACACCTCCTAAATCTTCAGCTATGGAAGAAAAGTCATCAGACACTTTCACAGTAAAGTAATTAGAGCCAATAATCGTTCCTTTTAAATTCAACTGAAGAGATACTGCATAAGTTTTTCCAGCTTCCGCTTCACCAAGAGCCTTAATAGGTACTTTTATGAAATCGCCTTCCAATGTCACATCTCCGCTCACTTTAAACTGTTCACCATCAGCAGCACGAGTAAGCACATGAGATTCAGCAATTGTAAATTCGGCACCATCCAAACTTTTGAGAGCCGGTCTTGCCAAGAAATTCACTATGGTAGCAGTATTACCGATCTCTACAATACCATCTATTGTCTCCGGACTATAAATCAAAGAATTCACTAAAGAACCTAATGGAAGGATATATTCTTCACCTTCTATTGTAATGATAGCCTCCGTATCAGTAACTACTATAGAGATATTTCCTCCACCCGGCTTAATTACAATCTTTTGCCCATCACTCAACGTTAATGTATACGTGCCATTACTTTCATCTACCTTTGTAATGCTCGCACCAGTCATCAAGGCTTTACTTAATTGAGTTTTGATGTCATCAATTGCTACCTCAATTACTGACACTCTTGACTTCAGATCATCAACATCATCATTGTCACATGAAACAAAAGTTCCTGTTGAAAGAACCACTGCTCCCAAAAGGAGCGCATTAAAAAATCGTTTGTTCATAATAATTAAATTAAAAGTTGGTAAATATATAAGTTAGGTCACTAAAAACCTTTATCTTTCTATTGTCATAAGGAAGATTATCCACAGGTGGATGCTTTACGTATACTTGTGCATTTTTCATATTTATTAATTTAGTGTTTTAAAATTCTATGAAGGCAAAAGTATGGTACGAACGTTAAAATAGTCCTTAAAAAGACATTAATCGAAGTAGTTTTTTCAAAGGAAAACAAGGGTTTCAGAGCATTTTAACTCTTTCACATTAAAGAATCATATATAAATGGATTAATCGAAGAAAAATAGACCTCAGATAAAGGTTATTCTTGGATTATGTATTATAATTAAGCCTTTCATGAAAACGAAACTTGTGGCTATATAACCCATAAATCAGTTATATAACCACAAGCTTTAATTAAAGATTTCTGTATTGATCAGTTATTTGCCTACACCATTCTCATTAAAAGCACTCACAGAGAAGTAATATTCAGAATCCCTATTGAAATAACGAGCCTCATATTGATTTTCGTAAACCACCATAGAGTGAGTCAATTTCTCTTTTTGTATTCCCCAACGTAAAATATACCCTGTTACATTTTCCTGCGGATTCCATGTAAACCGGTAGATACGTTTATCATTATTATCACGTGAAGCCTGGAAACCAGTCACTTCGACAGGGGCTTTGCCTCCGCCTTGCCCGAAGACGCGCAAACCGAACAGGGAGAAATTACCTTCCATATCTTTGGTATTGTTGATTTTCAGATATTGTACCTTTGCGGGAATATCCAAAACATGGAGTTTATGAGGGGCATCTTTCTGATTTTTCTCTTCATCCACCAGGCGAGTCCAGTTCTTACCGTCGGTTGAGGCTTCTATGTTATATTGATAAACCACCGGTCCATGAGGGGCACGGATATTGAAGTTATGGTCGGCAAAGTTGACTTGGATGGCATTCACTTCCATAGGTTTGCCAAGGTCTATCTGCAACCATTCGCCTTTCTTCCCTGTCTGGGCAGCCCACCAGGTTTCCACTTTCTCGTCATCCGCCAGTTCCGGTTCGTAACTTTCGAGGTGGGAAGAAGCGGATACATTCTTCTTATAGGAAAGCAGGTTCCAACCCATACCGATGTCTTCCTTTTCAAAGTCTACTTTCCGGTCGGGGATGCAGAAAGGATAATCGGCAAAGGTGCTGAGTGCATACATACCATATTTATCGGAAACGACAACCGGAAAGATGCCTAAACGACGCTCGAACCAATGACGAACGGAAATAACCATGGAGGCTACGTGCCAATAATTACCGTATTTATCCTTGAAAGTATGTCCGTGTCCGGCACCACCGATGAAACCACCAGGTTTGAAGGAGAAGGGGTTATCTTCCACAGCTTCAAAGGGGCCTAACGGGTTATCACCTACATAGTTACCGTCACCATAGATGCGATATTGAGTACCGGGGGCAGCATATTGTAAGTAATAGCGGCCGTTGTGCTTCAGCACGCACGGGCCTTCGTTCCAGCCTTGGCGCGGTTCTTCATTATTCACGCCGGGAACTTCCCAACCGAATTCATCACAACGATGTTTTATCAGGGCTTGGGGTTCTCCGATGGCACGGAAGCCATTTTTAGGGTCCACTTCCACACCCATGATAGGATCTTTATCCGAGCATCCCCAATAAATATAGACTTTCCCATCATCATCTTTAAAAAAAGCCGGGTCATGCTGACGGATAGTCAACTTGGTATCCACTTCCTCCCAAGCATCTGTTTCGGGATGGGCATTCTTGTAAATCTGAGTTTTCCCGCTGGAAGCGGTGAAGTAAAGCGTATCGCCATAGACAAGGATAGTCGGGGCATAATCTTCCATGGTCGGTATCGTCTTGCAAGGGATGTATTCCCAGTTTGCCAAGTCTTCGGAACGCCAGTAGCCACCGGACTTAGAAGCAAACATGTAATAATATCCCTTGAAATATTCCAGTACCGGGTCGGCAGCCTCGCGTCGTGGCTCATCTTCATCCTGAGGTTGGAAACGATAGTTCAAATCAATAGGATTGGCAACAATCCTGTCTGTTTTAATGGCAGTTTTCTCTTCCGAGGCGCAACTTGCCAATAGGCCTGCAGCCAGAGCTACGCCAAAAAATCGAGTTATTTTCTTCACGGTAATTTGATATTAAGTTTTTTTCCTACATATTCTGTTTTTACGGTATGCGATTCATTATCCAATCCCAAGCCGTCTTGCCGGTTCACTAGGACGATGTGGAACGTGCGGTTCTGCAGCATATCATCATAGCTGCCCTGACGCGGATGAATGGTGAGTTGGCGATTCTTGTCATCCCACGTCATGCGGATGGTGGTGTATTTACCTTTCTCATAATTATAGTTGTCATCCTCATCCTCGTACAAGGTAAATTCTCCGTCGGCTCCGGGATAGATGCGGATTTGCAGGTCATCCCATGGTTTCTCCGTGGCATATTGCACGGAAGGGCCGATGGGGATAATGGAACCGGCTTTTACATACAGCGGGATGAGGTCGATGGGGGCTTCGCGGGTAATCTCACGTCCGCCCTCCTGCTGTTCGCCCGTCCAAAAGTCAATCCACCGGATACCTGCGGGCAGATACAGGGAACGGCTCTTTACAGGACTCGTGACCGGAGCCACCAATATGGATTTTCCGAAGATATACTCATCGCCAATGTCTGCCACCTTCTTGTCTGACGGGAAATCGGAGAACAGGGCACGCATCAGGCTTCCGCCGTTGGAGGTGATGTTCCATGAGGTGGAATAGAGATAGGGCAACAGGCGATAACGGAGATTAATCATCTTCTCCTGTGCATCGAAAGCCCAGTAACCACGCTCGCCAAAGTTGAAGATTTCACGCGGAGTGTGTGTGCCGTGCGAACGCATCATACCGGTGAAAACGGCGAACTGCATCCAGCGCACGTACAATTCATGAAAAGCCTGGTCTTTTATGCCCTCCGGGAATTTATAGGCAGAGAAGAAACCGCCTATATCGGAATTCCAGTACGGAATGCCCGTAAGAGAGAGGTTCAAAGCACCCGAAATCTGGTTGTGCAGTACCGTCCAGTCCGATGCCACATCGCCCGACCATGCCTGTGCCGCATAGCGTTGTTGGCCGGCAAAAGCGGAACGGGTAAGAATAAAGACGCGCTTGTCGGATGATACTTGCCGTTGATGGTCGTACACACCACCCACGCTTACAAGCGGGAAAGCATTACGAACTTTGCGGAAAGAGCCCAGGTAGGTACGGTAATCGAAGTCGATGTCCTTCACCGGACTGTGTTCCGGCTCGGTGGCATCCAGCCACCAACCGTCCATTCCAATGCTGAACAGGTTCTTATTCATATATTTCCAGAAGACTTCCCTTGCTGCAGGGTCGTAGGCATCATACACCTTCACACCGTTATCCTGCGGGAAGGTTTCGTGTATCATCAGTTTGTTCATCCGTTTCAGCTCGGCATATATTCCGGTTCCCGGTCCGAAAGAGGGCCATACGGAAATAATGGCGTGAGCATTCAAGCGGTGCACATCTTCCATCATCTTCCGGGGATTGGGGAATTGGGGGTTGCGGAATTCCACGGCATTCCAGTCTTTATGGTCTTCGCCCCAGTAGCGCCAGTCCTGGATGATGCCATCCAAAGGCACTTTCAGGTCGCGGTATTTCTGAACCATGCTTACCAGCTCGTCCTGGCTGACGTAGCGTTCTCTCGATTGCCAAAAGCCAAATGTCCAAAGGGGGAACATGGGAGCTTTTCCGGTGAGTTGGCGCAGTTGCGCAACCACTCCGTCGGCACCACCGCCATATACGAAGTAATAATCGCAGAGGTCGCCCACTGCCGAATCGAAAGTCATGCCTTGCGCATTGTCCGTAAAGGTAGTGGGGGAATAGTTATCCCAGTACAGGGCGTATCCCTTGATGGAATGGACAAGAGGAATACAGATTTCCGTATTCGCCTGTTGCAGGAAAATAGTTTGGTTACGCTGGTTCATCCGCCCCTGCTGGTGTTGTCCCAAACCATAAATAGCCTCATCACTATCCAACACGAAAGTCTGGCGAACCTGATAGGTAGAATTTCCCGCATCATTGAATGGAGTAAAGCCAATAGAAGAAGGCTTCTCAGCTAACAAGACCTTACCATCTTTATCAGTAAAACGAACTTGTTTTTGGGCAATATCCATAATTGCTACTAATTCGGAAGTAGCAAGAATCACTTCACCTTTTGTCTCTTGCAATTTGTATTTTACCTTTTCTGGTTGCATAGTGACAGACAATGATTGCTTATCAGGTGTCTTTCCGACTGGATATTTCTTCACGCGGATGATAGAAGAAGAGAAACATTCCAACTCCATACAAGTCGTTCCAGTCTCTACTTTTACCCCATTTGGAGTACGCAGAACAGATTGCCCCCATGACGGGACAATCTGTACACAGATACATAAGAATGCTAATAGTTTTCTCATAGTATCAAAATTATATAGATAACACTTTATATTTGGTAGTAAATATAACTGGATCCGTATTCTCCTTATCTACACTGAAAGGTATCAGTTTCTCTTCTCCCGGAGCTAACTCATAATGAACGTTATTGCCTACTTTCTTACCTCCGACATACATTTCAATTTTTCCTGTATCCATCAAAGTTCCATTGTTTTTGACAGACACCCAAATAGTTTTCTGATTCTTTACCAAGTTTTCTTCCACTTTGAATAAAGTCAAACCGAAATCTGCAGCAAATTCATGAGTATATTCAAGCATACCGGACAAACCTTTTCTGGAATCTGCATAACCCACACTATCCTTAATACGGTCTTTGGCCACATACTGAGGACTTACACCTCCAACTAAGATTTTGAAAGCACCTTTCTCTACAACCCGGTCCATATGATCGTTCAACAGTGATAGTTCATAAGGTGTCAGTTCAAAAGAAACTGTTTTCGCTTCACCTGGTTTCAGATGAATACGGGTAAAGTCTTTCAATTCTGTAATACGTGTCTTCACACTGGCATACATATCCGTTACATACAGTTGTACCACCTCATCACCGGCCCGTTGACCTATGTTCTTCACAGTAGCCTGCACTGTAATATTACCATTTTCTTTTTCCTGTATTTTCAGACCAGAATATTCAAATGAAGTATAACTCAAACCATATCCGAAATAGTAAAGAGGATAATATTCCATATCCGAATATTCATAACGACGACCGGAAGTTTTAAAGTTATAATAGAGAGGGAGCTGACCTACGTGACGTGGAAAAGTCATCGGCAAACGACCGGCAGGATTATAATCACCAAACAGCACATCTGCTGTGGCCGGACCACCTTCTTGTCCCGGCAACCAATTCACAAGGATAGCCTTACACAACTCTGACGCCTTAGACAGATTATAAGGGCGCCCCGCCTGAAGAATCAATATAACAGGTTTTCCAGTTGCACAAACAGCTTCCAATAATTCCTGTTGTTTACCTGGCAAAATCAAGGTTGCATAATCATGGTTCTCACCGGATGTTTTATATACATCTGTCGTAGCCTCACTGGTTGAACAATCTCCCAAAACCAATAGCACCACATCTGATTGTGAAGCTACTTTTACCGCCTTTGCAATATTGTTTTCACCCAAGCTTGTAAAATCACAACCTTGCTCATAAATCACTTTTGTCTGTTTTCCTACCGCTTGTTTGATACCAGTCAACACAGATTTTAACTGACCAGGCTGAAGTTTAGGAGTGTAATCACCAGGCTGAAGATCATTTGCACCGGGACCTAACACAGCAATCGTACGCATGTCTTTAGACAGAGGTAAAATATTATCCTTATTTTCTAACAGTACAATAGATTCACGAGCAGCCTGACGTGCCATTTCTTTATGACTATCCGAATTCCACCCCGGATAAATCTTATTCCAGTCCAACGGCTTGTTTGGTGCTTTTTCAAACAGTTCATTGCGGAACATCATACGCAACATTGTGCGGCACACCTCATCAAGATTCTCCATATTGATACGTCCATCCTTTGCGGCCTGTATCACCTCCTTATCATTATAAGTATCACCACAGTTTGTAGCAATACCGGCAGCCAAAGCCTGGTTAGCAGCTTCTATTTTATTTTTAGCCGTATAATGCTTACGGGCAGTCAAGTTACCTATAGCACCACAGTCGCTAACGATAAAGCCGCTGAATCCCCATTCCTCACGCAAAATATTATGTAGTAAATCTCTACTTTTAGCTACCGGAACACCCAGGAAATCCGAATAAGCCATCATCAAAGATTGGCAATCATAGTTACGAATCACATGACGGAACGGAACCAAATGTACTTCGCGCATTTCACGTTCAGACAATCCTATATCATGAGAATCGCGTCCTCCCAACGGAGCACCATGACCACCAAAATGTTTCGGAGTAGTATACAACCCCATAGACTGGTAGCCTTTAATCCAAGCTCCACCAATTTGCGATACCAAAACCGGATCCTCTCCAAATGTTTCCTCACAACGTCCCCAACGGGCATCCTGAGCTACATCCAGTACCGGAGACCATGCCTGCATAGTACCTGCCGAAAGAGTTTCATCGCCAACTGCCATTGCCACTTCTTCCGTCAACTTCTTATTCCAAGTTGCCCCCATTGCAAGAGCCTGGGGAAAGATAGTAGCTCCACTACCATATGAGAAGCCATGTACAGCTTCCACCTTTGTAATGGGCGGTACATACAAATGAGGAATACCGGGAATACCCCATCCTTCACGGATCAGTTCCATTTTATCCTCCGGAGTCATCACAGCCAATAAACTTTCCACCCGTTCTTCTACCGGCAGTGACGCATCCATATACCGACGGTCGGTTACTTTTCCCTGACTGTCTGTCAATACCTTTTCTGCCACAAGAACTGAAATTTCTTTCAGAGAGAAAGGCTTATCCAGCTTTCCCGACTTAAAATTCAGCTTGACGTGTGCACCGTATTTAGGAGTGAATTTGACTTTCATCTGTTTGTCGCTCCCTTCGATCCGGTAGTTCACGGGAGTTCCCAGATTCATGGGGTCATAAGTGACAAAGATATCCAGTACTTCTTTCAGTTCATTCTTATTGATACCCTGCATCTGAAGGTCCAGTTCACAAACATCTCCGGGCTGCTGAATGGTAAACATCAGCCATTGTTCAGCCTTTAGTGCCTGAGAAGGGATTGTCCACATCGTTTTTACATTCCTGTCAAAGGCTAAAGCAGCATTTTCTGCATTTGCAGAAGCAGATACCGATAATATATCACTCTGTTGCTGTGCCATTGCTACCGAACATGACAATAATCCTACTGCCAATATCCATTTCATTTTGTTTTTCATGCTATATTCGTTTTTCAACTATTATAAGGATTCTATTTATTAATTGCCTGTGTATCGATCTATCTGTTATTTAGTCTGCTTCACCATTTTTATAGTGCCGTCCGGATTGTAGTACAGTTTGTCCACACAGATAGAGCGCAGCCAATCATGACCGGACAATGCACTGTTGTGATAGAAAGAATACCATTGCCCCTTGAATTCGACAATAGAGCCGTGATTGGTATAACTATCAGTGGGTTCCATATAAATTCCCTTGTATTCCCAAGGCCCCAGAGGTGAATCACTGATGGCATAACACATTCGGTTATGTTTTTCTCCGTCGTCGTGATTATCAGAATAAGACAAGTAATATTTTCCGTTATACTTATGTATCCAGGTCGCTTCGTGGAAGTCTGAGAGTCCCTCCATAGTCCGCATGGGGCCATCCAGTTCTATCATATTATCTTTCAGTTTGCCACCTTTGCAGGTGCCACCGCCACCATTGTAGATATAGGCCTGTCCGTCATCGTCCACAAATACACAAGGATCGATCATCGGGTCCATTCCCTCAATATATCCCTGTACTTTGAATCCCTCCGCAGGCTTGTCACTGGTAGCTACACCGATCTTCCAGCTATCATTCCAGTCTGTTTCGCTGGGATGGGGGAAGTAGAAATAGTAGGTGCCGTTTCTGTAAGCACAATCCGGAGCCCACATAAAACCTCCTTCTTTCCGTCCCCACGGCACCTGGTCGGAACTCAGGATTTCTCCATGATCCGTCCAGTTAATCATATCATCGGTCGAGAATACATGATAGCGGTCCATCAAGTCGCATCCGCGCGGAGGAGCAATGTCATGAGAAGCGTACACATACAATCTGCCATCTTCCCATACATGCGCTGACGGGTCAGCGGTATACATATGCCGGATAAAAGGATTCGGACTTTTCGTATCCAGCTTTGTACTAAATGCCACAGCTTTTTCCTTTCTTAAAATCTTAGCGGCCTCTCCCACCAATTTCAAATAATGATCGCTTTCCACGCCTTCTTCAAGGGGTACAAATGTACTTTTACCTACGGGCACCTTCTTAGCACATTTAAAGATGGCCGTCCCTTCATCTATTTCATCAAACATAGCCACGTAGATCATTTCAGCACCCGCCCGAATGGCTCCCATCAATTGTGTCCAAAGGAAAGAACCTTTATTGGGGAATAAACGAATTATGATCTTTCCCCTTCAGATTTCCCCATGAGAAACCGGGGAAAACCAGCGGAGCATAATCTACCTGATTCTTTTTTGCCCACTGAATATCTTCTTCCACCAGTTTCTGATACTTGGGATAAGTCGTTTCATTATAACGCCCTACAAACCAAGGCATCATGATATCACATTTTCGGATAAGCTCATGCAGGCGGGGATCTGATTCTGTGTCCCCATTCAGTGTACGCCACTGCGTAGGTACTCCAAGCATCACACTGAATCCCTGTGACTTCAAGCCGTCAATAATATGAGCGGCTTCTTTCAGCCCATAGCGACGATTATCATTAAATCCGACTCCCCAAACCGTAACCAGCGGTTTACCATTGTGATACAGATAAGAGGGGTTCTTTGCATGGTCTTTTAAAGAATAGCGTTCTGCTATTTCTGCTATATCTTTCAGCAATAACTGCTCTTCTCCCGGTTGCATGCCGCTCAGGTCGTACATCACGCAGATAGCCCGTTCGTATTTATTAGCAGATTTCATTGCTGAATTCAACACCTTATTAAAGTGTTTCAATCCGCTTTCGTTCCGTATCTCCGTGATAAAACGCTGCATAAATACTCCGTCCAGTCCATACTCCTGCATCCATTTAAAATGTACATCTACCGTAGATTCATCATGAGAAGAAAAAACATAAGCCGGTTTACCGTCAGCAAAGGAAAACTCAGTCTTATAGAGTTTCTTATACTCCGACACTTCAGGCCAAAGGTCTACCGAGCATGACCCCGGCCGAAAACCATTACGTCCATTATAATGATGCCAACCACGGCCCGAGCCGTCACCAGGGGTGTTGAACCACCCCTGATAACCTGCCATGACCAATCCTTTGTAAGAATTATACTGTTTCCCGCCGGATTGTGCCATCACCCCTATTGAAAACAATAAACACACCAACAACCAATCAAACCTTTTTACCATGTTATTCTTTTATTTTTCATGTTATGTTATTAAGTCTGCCAAAAAATATTTTTCAGCAAAGTAAAGGGGCATCCCTTAATAAATACCACAAAAACGAATTAATAATGACTTAAAATCGGATTAATTGAAGAAAAAGAAGAGTATTTGTAGAAATATTATACAGAAATATATAAATATCACAGATATAATCCGCATTCTTCATGCAGAATACCAGCAAAACAGGTCATTTATTATTTACTTAAAATTCGAACAGATTTCTTGCGCAATCGTATCCTTCCTCATAAAATTCCGTCAGTTTCTGTACATCCCGTTCAATCCGGTCCACCATCACCGGTTTCTGCGGACGGATGACGATGATCTTTCCTTCATCTTCCATCTGTTCCACCATTTCCAGCTGTTTATTGTAAACTGCACACCGACGACTCAATGCCTCGCGCAACTTCGGATATTTCCGGTAGACAAAGGATGGAATACGGATATCTTTCGTGTCTTTCCGGTAACCGCGATTACGGGTAAGTACAACCACATTACGGGTGTAACCGTCCGCAATAGCTCTCTGCAAGGGAATAGAATCAACAATTCCTCCATCAAGCATCGGAACATCATCCACGTAAGTGACAGGACAAACAAAAGGCAGGCTACTGGATGCCCGGACAATATCAATCACACGGCTTTTATCCCGTTTCTCTTCAAAATAGTTGGCTTCTCCTGTCATACAATTCGTGGTTACCATCACGAAACGTTCGGGAGAAGCAAAGTATGTATCATAATCATAAGGAAGAATATGTTCGGGAAATTCGTTGAAAAGTAAATCAAAGTCGAGAATGTTACGCTTCCTGAGCAGATGCTTCAGGCCGATATAATTGTATTTCTCCAGCAGGTCAATATTACTGAACTTGGCACGACCACGCTGACGGGATGCATACGACAAGCCGTTACAGGCTCCTGCCGATACCCCGATCACATAAGGAAAACGAATATCATGATCCATTAAATAGTCAAGTACCCCACAAGTGAATACTCCCCGCATTCCGCCTCCTTCAAGTACTAAACCTGTATGCTCATCCAATTTCAAGTCTTTCATTTTTTTCTCCCTTATTCTTATTCCGACGAATAACCAGCAACGATGACAATTCCCGCATCACAAGCTCATCCTCGGATAATTTTGTATAGGAAAGATGGCTCATTACCAGCAATCCATCTTTCTCTTTGGTTACTAATTCTTCCACTCCTGCAAACCACACCACTACTATCTGATCAGCATAATGAGCCAACAAGTCATCTATGCACTGATGAAACTCTTCATCGTCCGTTTCAAAAAGGAAAAGGCGCACCGAATGACCGTTTTGCAACATTATATTCAGATACGAAAGCAGGAATACATCAATCATTCCTCCCAGAACAAAACTAACCAGTGCTCCTTCCCGATAACTACGATTCACAAATACGGCAACAGGACATTTCACCTGTTCCATTATGTCGTCAATCTTATCACGGAAGAGCGTCAGCCATAAAATAGCTCCCGGAGTTCCCGGCATTTCGGGACGGTAATGGCTACCGGCTCCTAAAAGCAACATATCAGGATGCTCTTTGCGAATAAAATGAATCATTTCCTGTACCAGCTTATCCGTCACCCGATAGTGATTGTCTACCTGAATATTCAGTTCGACAGCTCTTTGATTAAGTAAAGCAAAGCTTTCGCTTTCATAATGCTGTGCATCCAACGGATTCAAATCCGTACCCACTGTATAATGCGCTGCAATCACATGTTCTTTCTTCAACTGCTTCCCGAACAACAAATCATAAATGGAAAGCAGACTGCGCCCGGACTCCGGACGACCAAAGCAAAATATAAGTTTGCGCTTCAAAGATAACTTTTCTTCCCGATGTACAAAGAAACGTTCGACTAAATGTAGCAGCGGAGTGGTCATAAAGGTTGTAACTAGCGCCATAATGACCAAAATTACGAAAATAGACGGGGGAAGAACTCCCATTTCGTAACCAATATTCAATGCCACCAACTCCATCAATCCGCGCGTATTCATTAAGGTACCCACTGTCAGACTATCCTTCCATGACTCACCTACCAGACGGGCAGCTATGGCACAGCCACCGAGCTTACCGACTATGGCCACTGTCACCAGCAACAAACACACCATCCATAACTCCGGACTGTTGATCAGACCTATCTCCGTACGCAAACCTGTGAAAGCAAAGAATAACGGCAGGAAGAAAACCAAAGAAATGTCTTCCACCTTTTCCATCATCACTTTTCGGAAACCCAGATTCGACGGCATCACCACTCCTGCCATGAACGCTCCGAACAAAGCATGAATACCGATAATCTCTGTCAGACAGGAAGAAATGATCAGAATCAACAGGATAAATGCCACAAACGTTTTATTGATCGCCTCCTTATTGGCATACACCTCTCCCACCTTTTTCAGAAACGGACGCACAACCAAAAACATGACTGCAATATACGCCATAGCCAATCCCACAGAATAGAGAGCACTGGCAAAGCTACCCGCCTTTGAAATAGCAATAACAACAGCCAGCAAACACCAGGCAGTCACATCATCATTGGCAGCAGAAGCAATCGCAAGAGTCCCCAAAGGAGTTTTGGTCATATTTCGTTCCTGAATGATACGCGCCAGCACGGGGAAAGCGGTAATACTCATGGAAATGCCTATAAACAAGGCAAAAGGCAGAAAAGGAGTATGATCGGCGGCATACGTTTCGTAAATCCAATAAGAAGACAGGATACCCAGAAAGAAAGGTACTAAAATACCGGCATGACTGATCACCAGCGTTTCATTTATCTTATTTTTCAGCACACTGAAGTCCAGTTCCATACCGATAACGAACATGAAAAGGATCAGCCCGACCTGACTCAGCAATTCAAGATTGGTCAGCGAATGGACAGGGAACAGGAAATGAAAAGCTTCCGGGAAAAAAAGTCCCAAAACAGAAGGCCCC